>Ga0364921_10120_pt1 | contig 30575 bp, 36 predicted proteins | sample ExccelJu500001D3_2_FD_206956 | JGI IMG/M metagenome (GOLD analysis project Ga0364921, IMG submission 206956) | Enriched cells from Trout Bog Lake Hypolimnion, Wisconsin, USA - BchlTB.June20.5000.01.D3 | ecosystem: Environmental > Aquatic > Freshwater > Lake > Hypolimnion/Profundal zone | place...
ACTATCTATACAAGAGAAGTGGCATTGAAGGGGGTTCGAGTCATAGCGGACGCAGAACATTTATTACAAACTTGGCAAGTAAAGGTGTAGGTGTGCGTGTGCTGATGAGTTTGGCGGGACATAAGAACATTGGCACAACGCAAGCCTACATTGATGTTAATGATGATATGAAGCGTAAAGCTGTTGAGTTAATCTAGCTAATACCTATTTGCCAAATAGAACTCCACTAAATGCGGAATACTTAGCTCTTCAATAATGTAATCCGCATTACAAGTTCCATCTGCAAAGATAGGTTCTTTATCGTAAATACACTTAGCCACATCCACACTATCGTATTCAAATCCATCTTTTAGCAAGATTACTTTTGTATCCTTAAGCGATGTCCAAGTTTCCCTATCATTAAGCACAACCATAGCCTCCCTAATCGGAACATTAATGCAAGGATTAATACCGGATGTAGTGATGTTGAATAAAGCCTTATTCTCCATACTCTCCAAAAATGTATCGTAGCTAAAGTGCTCTTCTGTGTAATCTTCAATCTCATTTTCATCTAATAAAGACTGAAAATGTACGTCACTATCCATTGCATCTTCTTTCCATTCTTCATAAGTTTGAAAAACTAAATCATTCCATGCATCATTAATCCTATCTTGTACATTACTCATCTAAATACTCACTTTCTATATATAAAAACAGCGAAATTGCTGTATTGATAGAATCTCATAGATAGCGACTTACTAACACTTACATTGTTTTTATGGTATTAAAGTGTTAGCATTAACCTATGAAAAACACGCAACAAAACGCACATAAATCCCCATTAATTTTTTCAACTCGTAGCTATCCAACATTTGGAAGAGAGCGAAAGCCATTTAATGAAGAGGCACCACCCCAGTCAGTAATAGAGAGTCCATACTATTGGTGGTTTATGTTTTTAAGGTTGAATGCTGACTACAAAGCTACTTGTAAAGCTAAAGGCAAAGGCAAGTGTGCTGAGTTATATAAAGATTTTGGTGATGTCCACAAAGTAAACTTTAAGGAGTGGTGGACAGATAAAGCACATTTATTTGCTGAGCCAAAAAAAGGCTACAGGATGATGGTAGCCAAAGGAATTAAAGAGCTTGCACCATTTGATAATGAAGAGGTGCTGAATTTAGTTGTACCACTTACTTGGAGTCAAAGAAGTTTGAAAAAGGCTTTTACATCATTGGTGCTGAATAAGGTGGAAAAAGGGAAAAAAGGTGTTAGTTTGGAAAAAAGTGAAGCAAAATATCCATTGGGAAGCAAGTGGCATATTGAGGCTTTTAAAACAGCATACAAAATATATATAGAAAAGAATAAAGAAACCAATGGTAAGAAGGTTGCGTGGGCTGATATTGCTATTCGTGTAAAACTTCCAATGGCTATAGGTGTCAAAGAGAAGAATTTGACAAGCAATACAAGCGATATACGAAGAACATTAACAATATTAGCTAAAAGGCATTACAGCCGTGCTGAAGCTTTTATAAAAGCATCAGCAACAAGCAAATTTCCCAAGTAATATTGCATATTAAAAACTAACCTTAGAAATTTTCAGATGAGCCTTAAATTTATAGATTTGTTTGCAGGAATTGGTGGGATGCGTATTGCATTTGAAGATGCGGGTGCAGAGTGCGTTTTGACTTGTGAGATTAATGAAGATGCTCTTACAACTTATAAAGCCAACTTCAAAGGTAATTCAAACCACATTTATCACAATGACATCCTTACGCTCACAAAAGATATTGTTCCTAAGCACAATATTCTTGTTGCAGGGTTTCCTTGTCAGCCATATAGCATTGCAGGTTTAAGAAAAGGCTTGAAGGATGAGCGTGGTGGAGATGTATTTCTTTCGATTCTTAAGATCCTAAAAGAAAGAACACCTAACGCATTCTTATTAGAGAATGTTAAGGGAATGCTTAATCACGATAAAGGTGAAACCTTTGCGTTTATGAAGAAATCCCTTGAGGACTGTGGGTATTTCACTACTTACAAAGTTCTCAATAGTATGGAGCACGCTAATGTTCCTCAAAATAGAGAGCGTGTCTTTTTAGTTGGATTTAGGGACGAAGCCAAGCTTAAAGAATTTACATTCCCATCTGAAGTAAAGCTCACAAAAACAATACACGATTGCTTGGAGACTGAACAAGTGGCAAAAGAGTTCTACTACGATAATCGCTACGATTGTTTTGCTGAAATACAAAAATCAATAAAATCGCGTGACACGATATATCAGTGGAGACGACAGTATGTTCGAGAAAATAAGAGCAATGCTTGCCCAACATTGACGGCAAATATGGGAACAGGTGGACATAATGTGCCACTTGTAAAAGATGACTTTGGCATTCGTAAATTAACACCACGCGAAACAGCTAACTTTCAAGGGTTTCCTAAAACATATAAGTTGCCTAAATTAGCAAACAGTAAGCTTTATCACCAATTTGGTAATAGTGTCACTGTTCCATTGATTGCCAAAATAGCTAAACAAATAGTTAAAGTTCTGTAAGTATCTTTATTTCCATTTTCTCCATATCTATAGTAAATTTGGAGGAATGACAATTGAAGACTTCGTTGAGCAAAATATCGTCAAAATCAACTCAGGTATTAATGCCTTTAAAGATGCTCGTGTCAATGAATACATTGATGTAGATATTAAGAATTACCTGCAAGCTAAATTAAGTAAAGACTTGCAAAATGAGACAACCGCAGCCTTACTTTTGTGTGATTTGATAGCAAATGACTATGTAAAAGCAAAAATAGTGGATATTGCTAATAAATTTGTCTTATACAAACCCCACTTAGAGAAATATTTTCAAGCTACTGTTTTTAAAAAAGTTTTTTCCAAGCTTGGCATTGATGATTTAGCAAATAAGACTATTGATTACATAGCTGAAGTTCCAACTATCGATGATTTAGAGATTAAATTCATCAAATCTAATTTGAAGAGTTTGGTTTCAAAGTGTCTGTATGTGGCATCTCAGGGTGGTTTTACAGCAGACTTACAGCATACAGACTACGGACTTAGAGTTGCTAACGAGGGCGATTCAGCTCAGTTCTTTTTTATTGCAAGGGCTATGTTGGCAGGATTTAATTGCTCCAACGTAGATGTTCGCTCAAGTCGTTATGACGCTATAGTTGATTTCAATTCCAAATTAATCAGAATTCAAGTCAAGGGCATTACGGCAGGTAGCAACATCTCTTTCTTTGATAGGGACAGGGGTGGGCAAGGAATTGACCATACGCACGAACGCAATAGAGGGCAAAGAATTACTAAAGCTGATTGCGATATCTATGTCGCTGTTGACAAACAAGTTGGCACTTGCTACTTAATTCCAATGTCATTCGCTGATGAATTGGACGCTGAAGACGCAAAGAATGTGAAGTTAACTGAAGTTGCGAAGTATTTGGAAAGATGGCAAACAATTATTGATGTTGCAACTCAGTAATGCTTAGAAAATATATCTGCCCATCTTGTACTGAGAACGCAGGTGTAGATATTGTTTATGGTGAACCTAATCTTGAATTAGCTAAGCAAGCTAAATTAGGTGAGATTGCTTTAGGTGGTTGCGTTATTGAGTCAAATCAGTCTGACTATCGTTGTATGTCTTGTGGTTTTGAGTGGGATAAGACAAGGCAGTTTGAAGAAGCTAAGCAAAGATGGCTTAAAGACGATGTAAGGGGTAGGAGTTGGGTGGAGATGATGGATGACAAAGATAAAGCAGACGATGAAAAAGTTAAATCATTGATGACACCTGAGTATTTGGCAATGTGGGGTAAAGTCAAAAAAGAGTCTAACGATTGACAGCAAATCCTTATATTATATGGATTGTATGCTTAACACAGTTTGTAGCACATAACACAAAAAATACATTTGAAGCTTATAAAATATAGCTCTTACGCTACCAAATGTCTTGAAAATCCTTGTGTCGGTGGTTCGATTCCGCCCCGGGCCACCAAGAATCACCAAAACCACCTTCGGGTGGTTTTTTCATTTGGTGGGATCTGTTATAAATTGATTAATTATCTATGGAGCGCATATGACCCAATCATCACGCCGTGATTTTTTGAAAACTTCTACCGTTGGCGCCATAGCGCTTACCGGCGGCTCTGGAGCAATTATTGATTCTGCTAATGCTCAATCCGAGCCACCAAAGTCAGATATTCAAATTAAAGCAAATGAAATATCTAAAAAATTATTCGCTGATGATGGCCTAGCAACTCCTATTGCAACAAAACCAACCATTTCGAATTTAGCAAAAGGATTGGATCGTACTATGGTGCTTGGCGGTGGCGGCGAGTATTACATTGCCTGGTATTGTGGATTTTTTCATGGCCTTTATGAGGCTGGTCTAGATATGGCCAATATGCCAGAAATGGTTGTTGGTACTTCTGCTGGTTCTTACATGGGCTCATCACTGCTTTCGGGCGAGTTTTATCGTCTGCGAACGGAGTTTGATTTTTTTGGCAAGTTCCCGGAAATTTTTTCTAAGATAGCGCCTTTGGCGAATCCCAATATCAGTCAGACGAGGGCCGACAAGGTCAATATGAGCGCTACTGACGGCAGTATTGAAACACGTAGAGTCATTGGCACCGCCGCACTGGCCGCTGACAATAAATTAAACAGCGATCGTATTGAAAAATTGGCGGCTTTATTAACGGGCGACAGCAAAAAAAGCTGGCCCCCAAAAAGAATGTTTACAACAGGAATTGATTGCTACACAGGAGAGCGATTGGTTGTCGGTCAGGAAAACGCTAAAAAAAATAATATTGCCTTAGCGCATGGTGCGGCCGCAAGTAGTTCATTGCCTGGCGTTGCCGGACCAACTTTATTAGGCCAACGCTATGTTATGGACGGGGGGATTTGCTCTAATCCAGCCCACGTGGATCTAGTGGCGGGATCTAAAAGAGCGCTGATCATTACATTAACCAATGGCATTACTGGAGCAATTCTCACAACAATTCCTCACCCAATTGCTCAAAACATTAAAGATGTAGAAGCAACTGGCACAAAGGTAAAGTGGATTGTCGCTGGCACTCCTCTGGGCGTAAATTTGTTGGATCCAAAGCAGATCGAAGGCGCATTGCGAACTGGATATGATCGCGCAAAATTAGAGGCGCTAAAAATTAAAGATTTCTGGGCTTAGGGTCAAGTATCCTCGATCCTAGTTCGATTCCGCCCCGGGCCACCAAGGATCACCAAAACAACCTTCGGGTGATTTTTTCCTTTGGCGTATTCTTATTTCATGAGTCAACCTCTCGCCAAGCTTGTTAAAGAAATTCGCTCTTGTACTTTATGTGCCAAACATCTTCCATTGGGTCCCAGACCCATTATTCAAGTTAGTACTTCAGCAAAGATCCTTATAGTGGGTCAGGCGCCTGGTAGCCGAGTTCATGAAACTGGCATTCCATTTAATGATCCTAGTGGAGATCGCTTGAGAGGGTGGATGGGAATTGGTAAAGAAGTCTTTTATGACGAAAAGAGGATTGCTCTTGTTCCAATGGGTTTTTGTTTTCCAGGAACGGGCAAATCAGGCGATCTGCCGCCTAGACCAGAATGTGCGGATACATGGCGAGTCAAACTATTAGAGCAACTACCAAATATCAGCTTGACCATTATTGTTGGTCAGTATGCTCAAGCGTGGCATTTAGACAAAGGCAATAAAGCAAACTTGACTGAAACAGTCATGGCATGGAAGGGTTATTGGCCCAAAGCCATTCCTTTACCGCATCCAAGCCCAAGAAACAATATTTGGCTAAAAAAGAATCCTTGGTTTGAGGAGGAGGTTTTGCCCTCGCTTAGAGAGAAAGTAAAAGCAGTCCTAAAATAGGATAACAACTCCTAGTTCCCGGTCTATTCCGTCTCGGGCCACCAGGAACTATCCAAACCATCCGCGGGTGGTTTTTTATTTAAGCCCTCAGGAAATATAGATGTGCTAAAAACATAGTTAACCAAGGGGAGCCTCAAATGAAGCTAATCACATGCTGGATCTTGCTATTACTTTGCTTAATTGCGGGCCTTTATCCGTTTTCAAATCATTCCCCTTTAATTACCTATGCCGTTTCAAATATGGCGGTAGTGCTGTGTTTAATTCATTGCAGTATGTGGGCGGGATGGCCAGCCAGTATTAAGATATTTCTGGTTACCTGGTTGACTGGCTACTTTACTGAAGTGCTTGGTGTTAACTTTCAATTTTTGTATGGGCTCTATTACTATCCAGAAGGCCTCAGTGGACCTCTAATTCTAGGTGTACCGCCTATGGCTATGCTGATTTATTTTCCTCTTGGCTATACCTGTTTCATTATGGGTAGAGCAGTTGTTGGTGGCTTATCAACCAAGGTAGTTGGAGTCAGATTAATTGGTGTTGCCATTTTTGCCGCCCTTGCCATGACCACTCATGATTTTTCAAATGACCCCTTCCAGTCAACCGTGAGAGGATTGTGGATATGGCCTAATGGAGGTGCTTACTTTGGAGTGCCGCTCCAGAATTTTGTTGGATGGTTTGTGCTGACTGGTTTCTTTACATCCATCGTTGGGTTGATGGCTAATGGCGCTGAGGCCATGAAGCGAATATCAGTATCTAAAACGCCCAATTTCTTTTTGCCACCGATTCTTCTTTATTTGATATTCGAAGTGCCACAAATGGTGCGCCCAATTTTGCTGGATCCAACGCCACTTAATCTCTCGGGATCTGGAATAGCAATGTTCGCCACCACCATTCCGGCTGTAGCGGCATTACTTGTTCTGTATGGCCAAGGGACCGCTCAAGAAGACCACAATTAAGCCCATAAAGTTGGCATCTCAGGCCCAGGTTGATTCCGACCTAGGGCACCAAACTCAAACAATGCCCTGCTTCGTGCAGGGCGTTTTGAACTGACCCGGCAGGATTAATTGCTATAGATTAGGATGGAGTTCCTTTTTACATCAAACAAAGAATTGAATTCAAATGAATCGGTTGAATGAAAAAATCCTAGTCATAATTTTTTCCTTTATCGGCTTAATATTTGCGCCACATGCAAAAGCAACCCTTGCGGATGACCTAAAAGATGGCCAGCATATTTTAATAATGAGACATGCAGATGCCCCTGGTTATGGCGATCCAACAGGATATGTCATTGGTCAGTGCTCAACTCAGCGTAACTTAGGCGATTATGGGCAAAAACAAGCCAAAGCTATTGGAGCTTGGCTCAGCAAGCAAGGGATTAATAATGCTCAAATTTTCAGTAGTCCTTGGTGTAGATGCCTGGATACAGCCCAGCTAATAAATTTGGGTTCTGTAAAAATAGAACACTCTCTAGGATCCTTCTTTGACGATATGAGTTTGGAGAAGAAGCAAACAAAAGAGTTAGAGAAATTTATCAAAAGCGAACTAGATGTGCAATATAAAGCCCCCATTATTTTAGTGACTCATCATGTCAATATTCGAGCCTTTATAGGGAAAAATGTCAGTCAAGGTGATATGGTTTTAGTCAGGCTGAATAAAAAGGGGGAATACCTGTCTCATACAGTTTATCCAAGTCCAAAACTTTAGAGACAGAGTTAGATACCTTGTCCCTAGTTAACATCAATCTTTCTCCCGAGCGCCCTCAGTGGATGCGAGGGCTCTCCTATAGGCTTGGTGCTGCTATATGGCTAGCGACATCTATTTGCTAGGGTTGAGATTTCTCAGCAGAACTACAGCACCATTTGCTGAAGCGACGGCGCAAGTGACAAATGTATTATTTCTTCTTATGGGGTATCTATTGGATATCCCCCTTTAAATAGATTTAACATTCCCTAGTCCTAGATTATTTTAATAGAGCGCTTAAATGAAATTGATTATAAAAATAGTTTGTGTGTTTATCTGTGGCGGAGCATTCTGCTCAGCATTTGCGGCAGATCCTTGGCCGAATCACCCAGTTAAATTTATCGTAGGCTTTGGTCCTGGTGGTGCAAATGATTTGGTTGCCAGAGTCGTTGCTGAGGCAGTATCAAGGGAGCTAAATCAAGCCGTTATTGTCGAAAACAAGCCCGGTGCTGGCTCAATGTTGGGTGCTGATTTTGTGGCAAAGAGCGCACCAGATGGCTACACGTTTTTTGTAAGCGCTGGCGGTATTGTGACCAATCCAATGATCAAGTCGTCCATGCCATACAAGGAGGGTGACTTGGTGCCAGTAGGTTTATTGGCAATTAGTCCTTCGGTAATTGTGGTCTCGGCGGATTCAAAAATCAATAACTTGAAAGATTTATTGGCGCTGGCAAAAGAGCCCAGAGGTTTAAATTTTTCAACAGCAGGAACTGGCAGCACCCCTCATTTTGTCGCAGAGATGCTCAAGGTTAGGGTGGGCGGAAAGTATGAAATTATTCCCTATAAAAGCGGTTCAGAAGGAATGGTAGCGGTCATCTCCAATCAAGTTGATGCCACCTCTGAATCCAGTGCCGTAGTAATTCCCCAAATTCAAGGGGGCAAATTAAAAGCGATTGCATCAACCTGGAACAAAAGAATTACTGCACTACCCAATGTTCCAACAACTAAGGAGCAGGGGTATCCAGAGGTATTTATCGGCCATTGGGCCGGCGTCTTTGCACCAAAAGGCACTCCCGATCTGATATTGGAAAGAATGAACCAAGCGATTAATTCAGGGTTGAAGGCAGCATCAGTGCAGAGCCGCTTAGTACCTCAGGGGATTGAGCCATCCCCTGGCAGTAGAGCTACATTTTCTAAGTTCTTAGCAGATGAAAAGACAAGGCTTGGATCGGTTGTTAAGAGTGCAAGCATGAAAGAGGATTAATCATCCTCATCTTGGATCTAAAGAAATACCAAAACTATCTTATGGGGTCAGTTCATGTGAGGGTGATCCGCTAAGAGTAATATATTTGGATACAAAAAATAAATGGGCATTAGCTCAGGTGGAGACAAAATGAAATTTATGGCTATGGTGGGGACACTAATCTCTTGTTTCCTTTTTGGTAATGCCTATGCTGCCGAAAAGATTGAAATGGGCGAATATTTGATTCAGAGCGATACGCCTACTATTTCTCTTTATGTACGAAATAAGCATATTGCTGGTATGAAACAATTTACTGCTGAGAAAACATTGCTTTATGTTCACGGCTCCACCTATCCATCGGAAACGGCCTTTGATTTATCGCTCGGAGAAACCTCGTGGATGGAGTACATGGCAAGGCGGGGTTACGATGTTTGGCTGGTCGACTTACGCGGTTATGGAAAATCTACTCGTCCACCGGAGATGGATCAGCCTGCAGATCAAAATGCGCCTCTAGTGCGAACCGATGTTGCCGTAAGAGATGTCTCAAGCGCAGTCGAATACATCTTAAAAAAGAGAAATATTCATAAGATGAATTTGCTGGGTTGGTCATGGGGAACTACTATCATGGGCAAATACACTACAGAGCATAACGATAAAGTTAATAAATTGGTTTTATATGCTCCACAATGGTTGCGCCAAGGTGGGGCGCCGTTAACCGATAAAGGTGGAGCATTGGGGGCCTATCGGGTGGCCTCAATTACTGATGCTAAAAGTCGCTGGCTTACTGGTGTGCCAGAAGCCGCTAAGGACAGCTTAATTCCAGAGGGTTGGTTTGAAAAATGGGCTGAGGCTACATTTGAGACTGATCCTTGGGGTAAAACTCAGACGCCTAAAAAGCTTCGGGCACCAAATGGCACAGTGCAAGATGCGCGTGAGTATTGGACGGCTGGCAAACCTATTTATGAGCCCGGGGATATCCGAGTGCCCGTCATGCTAGTTCATGCAGAATGGGATGCTGATCTTCCAAGTTATATGCTCTATGAGTACTTCACAAAACTAGAAAATGCACCGTATAAGATTATGCTGCAAATTAGCGAAGGTACTCACACAATCATCATGGAAAAAAATAGAATGTTAATGTTTGCTGGCGTGCAAGAGTTCTTGGACGGCTCTTTTAAGTCAGAAAAGTAGCTCGCACAATAACCATTACCATTTTTCATTTACACCTTAACACCAGCATGGCAGAATAAGTGCAAGAAATAATAGGGAAGCTTTTAAATGAATAAAAAATTACTGTCAGCTTTTATTCTCACAATATTATTGGGTCTGAGCGCTTGCGCTGCGAGCTCTTCCTCGCCAGTAGGCGTCAATTGTGATTACAGCCAAGAAAAACCTTTGTGGGAGATGAATCCAGACTGTCAGGGTGGTCGCTAATGCCGCCAGCTTTTTGAAGTCCTATTAATGAGTATTGCCAAGCCACCTTTGGGTGGTTTTTTATTGGCCGGGATTTTATTTTGAGGTGCAGAAAATTACTTGCCTCAGTTAATGCAACAGTAACAAAATTCACCTAAACTCATGTCATGAAATGGGCCCTATTTTTACTTCTCAGTGCGGTCGCTTCTTTGGGCGCTGGCCAAGAAATAGCAAATCCATATGAGTTAACTGTGAACGTTTACCGCACTGGTGAGCGTTTTCAGATCAGCGCTAGTTATGTTGCCCCGATAAGTGTATGTAGTGCCTACACTTTTCTCACAGATTACGAGGGGGCTAGAAATATTCCTGGAATTATTGAGTCTAAAATTATTGGGAGATCCGGCAACAAGGTAAAAGTGGAAAGGCTCATAGAGGATCGTATTTTGTTTATCCCAATTGAAATGCGTTCTGTAGTCGAGTACACAGAAACGCCTAATCAAGGCCTGCTTTTTGAGCAAATTAGTGGGGATGCTAAGTTTTATAAAGGCAGCTGGCGCATAGTGGCAAATGGGAACTCAAGCACCCTTAAGTATGAGAGCATCTTTGAGCCGGGATCAATTGTCCCAAACGCAGTTATTGAATACTTCATTAAAAATAGCATACGGGAGCGATTCGAGGTGATGGCAGAAAACGCGTCACAAAGAAATAAAACGTACCAACTTGCCTGTAAATAATGTCGCACCTACTTCAGGGCCCCCTGCTGAGGCATGGTGAGCCAAAATACAACTTTATGTTGCTTTGCAGCAATTTTTGCTTGTTTTGCCTAAAATAAGTGGTTAATATGGTGCAGTGCAACAATTTAACCACTCTTATAGGAAATATCATGTTCAAAAATCAATTCGCAGAAAATCAAGCTAAATCCGTTGAAAGTGCGCGCGCATTGGGCCAGACAGCCCTTGAGAACGCAAAAGAATTAGCAGAAATTGGCTATCAAGCGGCTCAACAAGCAGTAGCCAGCGCACAAGCAAAAGCAGCTGAATTAATGAAGGGTAAAGATCCCAAAGCAGCCCTAGCCCTCTTGCAAAGCCCAGAAGTGCAAGAAGCCGTTGCGGAAGTTGCCGAATACCAGAAAAAAGTAGCTGCTGTGCTACGTCGCGGTAACCAAGAATTGGTTGATGCTGTTGAAGCCGCAATTGATCAGTCACAAGATGATATGAAAAGCTTCGTGGCTGCAGCAACTTCTAAGGCACCCGCAGGTTCCGAGGCCTATGTTAGCGCATTTACAAATACCTTCAATACGGTCATGCAAAACTTTGACCAGGCTCGTTCTTCAACCCAGGATGCATTTGCAAATTTTGAGAAAAGCATTGATGCCGCAATGAAATCTGCCCAAGGCCAGTTTGGTCAGGCAGCCAAGACAACAAAAAGTCGCACCAAGTAATTAGTTGTATTTAATGAATAGAAAACCCCGTTTATTCGGGGTTTTTTCTTAATGTGCTCAAAGGTTGTTTGAAAAAGACCAATAGTCCTTGATAATCTATGGCAAAGAGTGTTTTGGGTTTTTAAGGGATTGGTATGAATCGCATTATGTTGTTGGGTAAAATTCATCGGGCATCAGTTACTGAGGCCGATTTGCATTACGAGGGCTCATGTGGGATTGATGAGGATTTGCTAGATGCAGCTGATATGCGTGAGTTCGAAAAAATTGAGCTATACAACATTAATAATGGTGAACGCTTTTCCACTTATATTATCAAGGCCAAGCGTGGATCTGGGATTATCTCTTTGAATGGGGCGGCCGCACGTAAAGCCCATATTGGCGATCATTTGATTATTTGCACTTATGGGCAGGTAAGTAATGATGCAGTTTCTCAACATGTTCCTAAGATAGTTCTACTGGGTGAGAAAAATACAATTAAAAAAATTAAGAAGGTAATTTAGTGCCGGCAAAATCAATAAAGCAGGAAGTATTTTTAGACGATTTAAAAAGGGATGATTTTCCAAGCCCCATCTTTATTATTAGAGAGAAGGCAGGTTTTTTGGATCAACATTCTCACCCTTACGCTGTTCGAGCTTTGGTAACCGAGGGTCAAATTGATATCACCATTGGCGGAATTAAAGGCACCTATCTTGCGGGTGACCGTTTTGAGCTACTAGCAGGGCAGCTTCACTCAGAAAATTATGGTGGTAAAGGGGTTAAATACTTGGTTAGCCGTAAAGGGGTGGTTATGCAGGAAGAGTTGGGGCTTGATGCAGTTGAAGATGTTGAGTCTAGCGCCACATAACATAAAGTTTTGATCAGACCAAGAACCACCTTCGGGTGGTTTTTTATTTTCTGAGGCACATCAAGCCTAATACTTGTTAAGATCAATCAAGCATTCCTGGGAGTCATTGTTACGTATGAAAACTATTCGCCTCGCTCTATTTTTTTTAGCAACTGCTTTTATTCTTATCTCATGCTCCGAGAAGGATCCATCTAAGCTTATTCAGGTTGCAGTATCCCCAACCGTACCGCCCATGCTTTTTGAAAAAGACGGCAAATATATTGGAATAGATCAGGAAATATTCGAGGGCTATTGTAAATCGCGCGGTTGCATTTTTAATATGGTTGCATATGATTGGCTTGGTATGCTTGGGGCTGTTTCTAGTGGGCAGGCAGACGTAGCTTTTTCTGGAATCTCCATCACAAATAAACGTAAAGAAGTAATGGATTTTTCAGATCCCTACCTCACCAGCACATGGGAATTAGTGGGATTAAAAAATCGGAATATTAAAATTACTGACTTATCTCAACTTAAAAAATATACGATCGCGTACCCTACGGGTACGGTTTTTGATGACTATGTCAAAACCATCTTGCAACCCAAGGGGTATTATTCATTGGATCAGGTCAAGCTATATCCGTCCTACGCTGAGACTATGTTGGCCCTTCAAAATGGCACCATAGATTTGGTATTTGCGGACGCCGCTATGTTGACAAGCTATCAACAGACCATGCATTTGCCAGTCACCAGTGCTTATGAGGTTGTGGGCTTTGATAATTTAGGGTTTGCATTCAGAAAGGGTTCAAAGTTACGCGATGATTTCAATTTGTATTTAATGGAGTTAGGCCCAGAAAAACTCAAAGCAATTTATTCCAGATGGATTAAAAAATGATTGGGTTCTTTATGCTTACGCTAGTCCTTATTGGGGCTGTTTTTGCATCAGTGTACTTTGCAGAGGTTATTGCCAATCGAGTTGGGCAACCTTATGGAGCTCTCTTGCTGGCAGTTGCAGTAACGGTTATTGAGGTGGCTCTCATAGCGAGCATTCTGCTGTCTAGGACGCCTGGTAGTGAGGCTATTGTTAGGGACTCTATCTTCGCAACCATCATGATCGTCTGCAATGGAATTGTGGGCACATGCCTTTTAGTTGGCGCGATTAAGAGTGGTGAAACCGTGTTCAAAGAGGAGGGTGCAAATATCACGCTGGGATTATTAATTACCGCATCAACTCTGGCTTTCGTTTTGCCAACCTATACCACCAGCTCACCCGGCCCAAACTACACGTTTGTGCAATTAAGAGGCGCTGCTATTGCATGTTTCGTGTTGTACCTTACATATGTATATGCGCAAACCGTGCGTCATAAAACAATGTTTTTACCTCCCGACTTTGATCAGGCAGAAGATGACTTACTCTCACATCCTAAACCAAGCAATAAAAAAACAATCTTCAGCGCCATTGGATTGATGACCTCACTTATAGGGGTAGTTCTGATCGCCAAAACACTTGCTCCGGTCATTTGGGAGGGCGTTAATGCTCTTGGTGCTCCTCGTGCGGTGGTCGGAATTTTGGTCGCCTGTTTGGTTTTATTGCCAGAATCTTTTACGGCTATTCGTCAGGCGTTGGACGGCAAGATGCAAAATTGTTTTAACTTAGCCCTAGGCTCAGGCTTAGCTAGTGTGGGTTTAACTATTCCTGTGGTGGCGGTGATTTCAGTTGTTTTTGGCATCACCCTCACGCTGGGTTTGGATGCAAAGTCTCTTGTATTTTTGATTCTTACTTTTATCCTTAGTATGATGACGATTGCAATGGGAAAAGCTACATTTGCACAGGGCGTCATGCATATCGTAGTCTTTGTGGCTTATATTCGACTAAGCGTTAATCCGTAATCTTTTATGATTCTAAGTCGGGTAAAGTTATGCTATTGAGCATTGCCCATTTAAATCAGACTGAAGAAGGAAGTGTATGACACACCATGACAAATTAATTGAAGCATTTGAAACTTATAAAGCTGAGCACGAAAAGTTTCAAGATAAGGGTATCAAGGCCTCTGCTGCTAGAGCTCGTAAAGCCCTTCAAGAAATTGCAGGATCTTGCAAAGAGCGACGTAAAGAAATTACTGCCCATAAGGAGTTGCTCGAGGGAAAACCAAAGGGCGATGGAATGTCACAAGACGCAGCGCGACATGCGCATATCAGAAAATAATGAGTTGACTTAATCGAAGCTACCTTCGGGTAGTTTCTTTTTTAGAGGTCCACGTTTTCTAGAGCAAACCCTTTTAAGTGACTCGTGTCAGTCCAGCGCTCAACGTTCCATGACTGACCATCATGAATGAGCCAGTTTAATGAAGCGTTGGGGACGGAAACTATTCGAGCAGTATTGAGCGCTTGCCCACTGGCAATTCGGTACATCATATCGAGCGTCCCGCCATGGCTAACCAAGAGGACGGTTTTCCCAGAATGCCTTTCGCGCATAACTCTTAAAACATTTTGGACGCGTAGCGCAAACTGAGCAATACTTTCTCCCCCTTCTAATTCATGGTCAAGATCACGAGCAATATGCGCCCTCCATAGGTCTGGCTTAATATGAGGGGCATTGGGAATGGTTAAGCCTTGTAGCGCCCCAAAGTGCCTTTCTCGCAGTTCGGGCATTACTATCGCCGGCATCTTCAATTCCTGAGCAATCGCATTGGCTGTATCAGCCGCTCTTTTAAGGTCGCTGGTATATATAGCATCGAAATTGAGGGTTACTATTTTTAATGCTGCAGCTACCTGAATGGCTTGAGCTCTACCCCTGTGGTTGAGTTCAATATCAGTGTGACCTTGCAAGCGACGTTCTGCGTTCCAGCGTGTTTCGCCATGGCGAATAAGGCAGAGACGAGTAGTGTTCATTTGTCGTTAAAAAATAACTGGTTTGGGTGATGAGGTGAGTTGTGGGCATGGGGAATAGATAGTTCGCTCCCAGAAAAGAGCATGCCAGATTCTAGGATCGCCGCTCTGATGCCGCCTCGAGTGCTAAATGCGTTAATAAAATCTGGTTTTTTTAAAAGTTTCGCAGGCCTTTGACAGGGATCACATAGTTCAATACCTTTGAGTGCAAGACCGCCTAAATAAAAAGTCCTACCAACCAGCTGATTGAGTTCTTCGGAGGATATTTGGCTAATAATGATATTGCGTCGAGTTTCAGACCCAGTAAATTGAGGGTGATGATTAATTTCTAGCAGATGATTTGCTGTCCTTATGCCATCCTCGGCAATAAGCGAGATGTGTCGCACTTTAATGGGGGTTGCTTTAGAGAATGTCCCGATACCTTGTGCATATCTGTCGCCCTGTATTCCGATGTGAGCCATCAACTCTGCCTTAATAACTTTCTGCATAGGCACCCCAGCATCTGGAGCAACATAAATGGAGCGAATAAAGGGGGCTAGCTTCATAAAAAATCAATGGCTATAACATCTTCTAATTAAAAAAGCCCCGTTATTATCGGGGCTTGGTAACTATGCCACTACAGCGCTTAGTGCCGGACTTAATTTATTCAGTGCCCGCTGAATTTTATTTTTGTCTTTTGGCTTTGTGCTTGTTTCCAGCATCTTGGTGAGCTGAGCAAGGTTTAGGGGCCCTAATCTCGCCTTACCAGTTTTGGTGAGCATGGGGTCATTTTTTCTGTTTCTTTGATTTTGGCCAACAGCCATATATTTTCCTAGAGTATTGGAATGATGAATCGATGAGACTAGCTCAGAAGATCCCCCTACCTAGGGCGCAAAATAGTGATCATAGGTCAGAATAACAGTTATCAAGATTGGAAGCCATTATTACGGACGCTCCATATTGGGCAATTTAACAGCCCATTTAGTTTCGCGATGCTTTTAATTCTTCCTGGCGACTTTATTGCATTTGTCTTGCGTGCCCCTTTTGATGGGTTTATTGGCGAGTCTTGGTTGGGTTAAGGCGCAAGTAAGCTGGCTGGGTATTTTTGGACAAGCTTACCTATGTTCGGATCATAACTTCAACTACCCGCCCAACCTTTGCCGGCCTTATGGGCTTAATGATGTCCTTGTGCGTTAGGTTAGTAACAACTCTCATAAGGGCTGGTGCAGCTGGGAGTTTTTATGTGGCTGGCTTGCAGCACATCCTGCAACCATTATTTGTATTTTGATTTTTAAGGCGTTGGCCAGCAAAATGAACACTAAGATGCTGGAATGTATTAATAGATAATTCAAGCATTATGTTTAATATTTATAGAGATCTCCGATGAAAGCATATTTACCCACAATATTGTGTTGCACTCTTGGGCTGACAGCTTGTGCAGCTGTTTATACCGATGGGTCAGATGCTAACAAAGTTACTTTTTTAAATAGCAGTGGAGAATCTATCTCCGAACTAAGTCAAAAAGCTGGAGCTTATTGTGCCCAATATGGAAAAGTAGCCACTTTTAGAAATAGCGACACCAAGCTGGTCGCTATATTTGATTGCAGATCCCCAAATTAGGTTATTAAAGTTGGCGCTTATCCGGCCAGGTTGGATTGGTAGATAAGCCCTGCATGCTCCCGCAAGGCGTGGAACTGAATGGACCCCCAACGTTGTTGGGCAACATCAAGCTCTGACTTATGCGATGCTAAAAATACAGAGGCGCCAACAACATCTTCTGCCATGCGGTGAAGATTTTCTTGGATAAATTTTTTCAAGGCGACTGGGTCATCTGAGCTTACCCAGCGCGCGAGGTTATAACGCGCGGGCAGCAAACGAACTTCAGCGCCATATTCAGTTTGCAGGCGATGACTTACTACCTCGAACTGTAGTTGCCCAAAAGCACCTAACAACATTGTGCCGCCAATCATAGGGCGAAACACTTGAATTGCCCCTTCTTCGCCCAACTGCATAAGGCCAGTACGAAGCTGTTTTGATCTCAGAGGATCTGCGGACTCAACCATGCGGAATATTTCTGGGGCAAAAAATGGCAGACCTGTAAATTGCAACTGCTCACCCTCAGTAAGGGTGTCTCCTAGCCTAAGCAGGCCGTGATTTGGCAGGCCAATAATGTCGCCAGGAAAGGCCTCATCTAAAATATCACGCCGTTGTGATAAAAAAGACAAGGCATTATTAGTGCGCACTTCTTTGCCGTTGCGGCAAATCTTTAATTTCATGCCTCGTTGAAAATGTCCCGAACAAATGCGCAAGAAAGCTACGCGATCTCGATGCGCGGGATCCATATTCGCCTGAATCTTAAATACGACTGCCGAGAATTTATTTTCAGCGGGGCTGACCTCTCGTTGCAAAGCTTTTCGAGACCCAGGCGATGGTGCTAGTTCAACGAGAGTATTAAGAATCTCTCGGACACCAAAGTTATTAATAGCAGAGCCAAAGAACACGGGTGATTGACGACCAGCCAAAAAGGCTGCACGATCAAATGCGGGCATAGCGTTCCTGATGAGATCCACCTCAGCAAGAGCGGTTTCTAAGTCCACACCAAGACGTTCTTTTAACGCAGGATCATAGACATCAACAACAGCATGAGAGTCTTCCGTGATGCGATCTTCACCCGCCTTAAACATGCGCATTTGCATTTTGGCGATATCAATGACGCCCGCAAATGACTTACCCATACCAACTGGCCAAGTAAAGGGAACCACTTCAATACCCAGGGCAGTTTCAATCTCATCCATCAATTCCATTGGAGGCTTCACTTCACGGTCCATCTTATTGATGAAGGTGACGATGGGTGTATTGCGTGCGCGGCATACTTCAAGTAGTCGCAATGTTTGGGATTCAACACCATTGGCGGCATCAATCACCATCAAGGCAGAGTCCACTGCAGTTAAAACGCGATAGGTGTCTTCCGAGAAGTCTTGGTGGCCTGGGGTGTCTAGAAGGTTAATGATGCAGTTTCGATACTCCATCTGCATTACGGAACTTGCTACAGAAATACCACGTTGTTTTTCAATCTCCATCCAGTCAGAAGTAGCATGCCTAGTTGCTTTACGAGCCTTAACGCTTCCGGCAATTTGAATGGCGCCTGCGTACAGCAGAAGTTTTTCTGTAAGCGTGGTTTTACCCGCATCTGGGTGAGAGATGATCGCAAAACTGCGACGTCTTAAAACTTCTGCGCCTGGGGTGCTGGATGATGTGGTGTCGATGGTAATTCTGCGCTTAATCTAAGGTTGGACAAGATTATAAGCGGGCATCGCCTTCTTAGAACTGCTCGTGGGGACCAACAAATCGCCATTTACCGGGCGGAAGAGTGCCCAATGAAATTCTACCCATGCGAACCCGCTTTAAGCCCAATACCTTTAAGCCGACCATTTCGCACATTTTTCGAATCTGACGTTTGCGACCTTCACGCAAGACGAAACGTAGTTGATCTTCGTTTTGCCAACTTACTTGAGCTGGCTTTAAAGCTACGCCGTCCAGCTCCAAACCATGCTTTAAGCGATCCAAGTCATCAAAGGAGAGTGCACCTTCAACCCTGACTAAATACTCTTTTTCAATGGGGCTGCTCTCTCCAATGAGGAGCTTTGCAATGCGACCGTCTTGAGTTAATACCAGCATCCCAGTTGAGTCAATATCCAAGCGACCAGCTGGTGCCAAGCCGCGGGTATTAAAACGCGGGTTTCTGCCTCTATCTAAAGGGCTGGGAAAGTAGTTTTCCGGAGTTATTAGCGATGCTGCTGGTGGGTAGTCTTTTTCATCATCAAAATGCGAGATGAACCCAACCGGCTTGTTGAGGATTACGGTTATACGGGATGCCTGCTGGACTTTCGCGCCAGATTGCAGCTCAATTTTTTGGCCACGAAAGGCACGAGAACCCAGCTCGTTCACAACCTCGCCATCAACGGTAACCAGCCCTTGCTCTATATAAGAGTCTGCCTCGCGACGAGAGCAGAGCCCCAGCTCAGAGAGTAGTTTTGAAACGCGAACTTTTTCTTCCATGGCTACATTATCGGGCAAGCGCTCGGCTCATTGGGCTAAGGGTATGATTGAGCCAGTAAATATTACTGCTTACGTTAAATAAAGGAATTAAATTGACCATTACACTAAAAAAACCCCCAATTTATAAAATTCTTTATTTTCAGGTACTTACAGCTGTTGTAGTGGGCGTTTTACTGGGGCATTTTTACCCTTCAATCGGGGTAGAAATGAAGCCTTTTGGGGATGCTTTCATTAAAGGCATCAAAATGCTTATCGCCCCCATTATTTTTTGTACTGTAGTGCTTGGCATTGCTGGTATGGAAGATATGAAAAAGGTAGGCAAAACTGGTGGCTTAGCCCTTTTGTATTTTGAGGTTGTAAGCACAATTGCGCTCTTGGTGGGTCTGGTGGTGGTGAATGTTCTGCAACCTGGCGTTGGCATGAACATTGATCCGGCTAGCTTGGATACTAAAGGTATTGCTGCTTATACAGGCCCAGGCAAGATAGGAACTACGACAGAATTTCTACTCAACATCATTCCTAATACGATGGTTGATGCATTTGCAAAAGGAGAGATTTTACAAATACTCTTTATCGCCGTTCTCTTTGGATTTGCTTTACATAAGTTTGGCGGTCGAGGAACCATGGTGTTTGATTTGATAGAAAAGTCATCCCATGTTCTTTTCGACATCATCAGCATCATTATGAAATTTGCACCTATTGGAGCATTTGGTGCCATGGCATTTACCATTGGTAAATACGGTGTTGGCACTTTATTTTCCCTAGGCAAATTGATGGGCGCTTTTTACATTACCTGCCTTATTTTTATATTTGTCGTCTTGGGTCTCATTGCGCGCTTTAACGGATTTAATATTTTTAAATTCGTACGCTACATTAAAGAAGAGCTCTTAATTGTTTTAGGTACGTCTTCTTCTGAATCAGTTTTGCCACGCATGATGGAAAAGATGGAGCTTTTGGGCGCGAAGAAAAGTTGCGTGGGTCTAGTTATTCCAGCGGGGTACTCATTTAATTTAGACGGCACCTCTATTTACCTAACCATGGCCGCAGTCTTTATTGCGCAGGCTACGGATACGCCAATGACCATCATGCAGCAGGTTACTCTCCTGCTGGTATTGCTATTAACATCTAAAGGTGCAGCGGGTGTAACTGGCAGCGGATTTATCGTATTAGCTGCAACTCTGTCTGCAGTCGGCAATGTACCTGTTGCTGGCCTGGCAATCATCTTGGGTATTGATCGATTTATGTCTGAAGCGCGCGCGTTAACTAACTTGGTGGGCAATGGGGTTGCCACAATCGTAGTTGCCAAATGGACTGGCGAGTTAAATCAAAAACAATTAACTGCAGCGCTTAATCGCGATAGTTGGGTTGAGGCTCAAGAGCCTGAGGTATTGCTAGACCGTCAACATGAGAAGATGCGTTAATTCTTTTGTTTAATGCCTAGATCGTTTATTGACGATCTAGGTCCTAACAATGTGAACGCTACAAGGAGCCTCTTCAACTATCTTTGTCATCGAGGTTCTCCAGGGGGTCACTTTATTTGGCATCTTATGGGATGCGCCAATTAAGATGAGCGATGCATCATTATCTTTTGCAAACTCGACAATCCGAGATGCGGCATTAAGAGCTTCTAGTACGTGATAAGAAATTCGTTCGGGCGGTAGCTTAAGGGGCTTTGCCCATTCCATTAGTTGAACTAAATGTCCTCGCACAATACCACTAGCAGTTTGACTTTCTTGCTTGCCCTCATAAGTAGGCGTACCGGCAATTGTGCTGATGCAAACCAAGCGACTCTCAGGATAGGCATTTAATAAATTTTTTGCCGTTGTTTGCATGCGCTCACGCAAATCTTCATCTGACTGCCGGGTATCAATGGCTGCAATCATTAAGGGGGCATCTAGGTTGGTCATGCTGGGGCGAGGGCTCGGTGAAGGCTCGTATCCAGCCGCTCGTATCCAGCGCTTGAGATGCTCCCAAAAACTCAAGGGCTCTACTCGCTCTGAGCGCTCGGTAAGCACAACACTTTCAGGATCGCGCAGTACCTGTCGTAAACGCGTTGCGCTCTGATAGCGGTCTGCAGCGCGCGACTCTAAGCAACGTAAAACAACCTCTTGTAGCCAACGCGGGATTTCTTTTCGAATTGCACGAGGTGGAAAAGCCTGCGCCCACATGCGTTTTCGCAGGCCCCCCATCGTTTGTGGATTGCCGAAGGGAAGTGCGCCAGTTAGCATCTCGTACATGATGACGCCAATAGAGAAAATATCGCTACGGGAGTCTGAGCGAACCCCGACAACCTGCTCTGGAGAAATATAAGGCGCCGAACCGATCCCTTTACGCATTTCCTCGGCAAGTAAATCGGGGTAGCGTGAGTGGTGTGACAAACCAAAATCAATCAGCGTTAATTTGCCTTTGTCATCAATCAGAATATTTTCTGGTTTGATATCCAAATGGATAGCGTCTTGAGCGTGGAGCGATTGAACTGCCTGAGCAAGGTCGGCGCCAATGTGTATCACCTCATCTATGCTGAATTTTTTGCCTTCTTTGATTAGGTCTTCTAGTGGGTGCCCCGACACTCGTTCCATAGCAATGTATGGGTGCGTAGCCATATTGCCCGAACCCAAATACTTGGGTACATGGGGGCTCTTGAGTGCGCGCAAGATAGTTAATTCAGTTTCGAAGCCAATCAAGCTTTCTACGGGCTGATCCCTGCCTACTCTGGGAATTTTCAAAAGGATTGGCATGTCAATCCCTTCTTTGGTTGCAGAGAATAAGCTGGCCATGCCGCCGCGATGAACTTCCGGACCCAAGAGGAATCCGTCCACTATCTTGCCCTCTTGGAAGATATCGTCTACGGCTTGAATATCAGTCTTAATGGCCATGGGTAAGTTAATTGCCAGTGATCAGGCGGTTGGCCAGATCTTCTGGTAGACCTGCGCGCCGGACCTTTTCAGCGGCGGTAAATTGATCGTATTCAATGCGATGGAAGGTGAGTACTTCGGATTCAGGCTCAAACACCGCAAAGCAGGCCTCAGGATTTCCATCTCTGGGCTGACCTAGTGAGCCGACCACGCTGACCCATTGTCGATGTCGCATTACAGGTACCTCATCTCCAGGATGTGGTGCAAAGCGGATGAGCTTACCAACGGCGCTCTGATAGAACAGAGCTTGTTCATGAGAGTGCCCAACAAAGGTGTAAATTTTCCCTGAGCTCTGAGCGCAAAGCCAGGCACTCATGCTATCGGTAATGTAATTCCACTCTTCTGGGTTATGGGCAGAAGCATGCGTAAAGCAGATATTTTCTTCATTTACGATCAAGGGCAAATCTTTAAGGAATTGCACCTGAGAGGCGCTGAGTTGCGATTTGGTCCACTCGATGGCGGCATTTGCATTTGCATTCATACGATTGCGATAGTCTTTAAAGACCGCCTCGTCATGATTGCCTATCACTGCGATTGCTTTATTAGATGCAACCAATTCACCTATACGATCAATGAGTGCGCAGGGATCAGCGTTATAACCCACAATGTCACCTAAGAAGACCATGCGAGTTACGCCAAGCTCTTTGGCTCTAGCCATGCCGGCCTCAAAGGCCTCTAAATTACTGTGAAGGTCGGCAAAAAGCCCAATACGCTCGCTCATGGATTAATAATATGGCAAAAGTACTATTTACAGAAGATCTAGTAGGGGCTTGTTTTATTAAAGGGACGGTTTTTAAAGCGCTTGTGAACCCAATAGTATTCAGCAGGGCGCAGACGAATTTCTTTTTCGAATGCAAGGTTTAGTCGGGCTGTATCAGCAACAGGGTCATCGCTTGGAAAGTGATCTAATGGTTTGCTAATCTTGCAAATATAACCCGATTCATCTGGCTTTAATGAGGTGATCATCATGCACACTTCAGCGCCAGAGATTTTGGCAAGTCGCGATACGGCGGTAATTGTGTTGGTTTGAATATTAAAGAAGGGGACAAAGGTGGAGTCCTTTATACCCAAATCAATATCAGGAGCAATGATGATGAAGCTTCCCTTGCGAATTTCGCGAATAATCTCAAGGGAATTGCCTTGACGATCTATAGAGTTACCGCCAAAGCGATTACGCCACTCTACAATTTTTCGATTAAAAAAAGGATTTTTCATTCGCTGGAAAAATCCTGATGTCCGCGGCCAGCCCTTTTCTTTGGCAAGCGCGCTCAAAATAATGCTACCCTCGATTCCAGTGAAGTGCATATTAACCAAAATACGCGGTTTTCTATCCGAAAGATCTACCTCGGATCGCACTTCAATCATTTTGCTTAACTGGTACACGCTACCGAGCCAAATAATGCTTTTCTCAACTAGGCTGCGACCAAGAAGGCGCCAGTGCTGTTTGCTTAACTCTTTAATTTGCTGAGCACTGAGTTCTGGAAAGCACAAGTGCAAATTCGTTTGGACAACCTGATTACGTTCGCTGGGAATGTGTGCGGCAAGAAATCCTATGCCATATCCAATCGAAACTAATACCTTATAAGGAAGGATCGATAAGAGTTTAAGAAATGCAACTCCAAAATAATTAGAAAGCGTTTTAAACAAGCTGGCTTTATTCGGTTTCGTAACGCGATAAAGATTTGGCGTAACGTACATGAAGTTCATCCGTGGAGCCAATGGACATATTCAGGTCGTTCACAAGGCCGGTGTCAAGGCGGTATGCCCACCCATGCACCGTAAGATTTTGACCTCGAGCCCAAGCATCTTGGACAATGGTAGTTTCGCAAACGTTGACAACCTGCTCAATCACATTGAGTTCGCAGAGGCGGTCTTGACGTTTAAGGGTGGGAATAAAATCGCCTAAATATCGTTCATGTTTCTGGTGCACATCCTTGACATGGCGCAACCAATTGTCAGCAAGTCCCACGCGATGATCATTAAGAGCCACGTTGACACCAGCGCAACCATAGTGACCAACCACCAATATATGCTTAACTTTGAGTAAATCGATTGCAAATTGGATGACAGACAAGCAATTAAGATCGGTATGAACGACTACGTTAGCAATATTGCGATGAACAAATAATTCTCCCGGCAGCAGATTAACGATTTCATTTGCGGGAACGCGACTATCAGAACACCCAATCCACAGGTATTCTGGGGCCTGTTGAGAAACCAGGCGCTTAAAGAAGTCGGCATCCTTGGTAACCATGCTTTCAGCCCACTCGCGATTGTTCACAAATAGATGGTCTAAAGCGTTTGAGTTCTTCATAATCATGTTTTCAGTTTAAAGTACTTTGATGACGCCGATTTGGTTAAAAAAAACAGCTACAGGCATTGCGCTAAATTTACATTGCCAGCCAGGTGCGAAGCTAACTAAGGTCGTCGGCCTGCACGATGGATGCCTCAAAATCTCTTTGAAAGCTCCGGCAATTGAAAATAAGGCCAATGAAATGCTCTTGGCTTGGCTTTCCAAGCAATTAAAAGTGCCTCAAAAACAAATTCAATTTCTATCTGGACAAAACAGTCGCATAAAGCGCGTGGAAATTTGGGGGTCAATTACTCTAGAGCAAATTACCGAAGCACTTAGCCCTTAAGTTTTACCAAAAAATAGCCCACAAAATTCCAAGAATAAGCACCCATTTTCCAACGTAATAAACGGTGCGATGGCTTGCCTTCAGCTTTTTGGCTTGGGATCTGAGGTAGTAAAAGTATTTAAAAAGAACATTTACAAAGCCTACTTGTTCGCCCTCTACATTCTGTGAGGAGGCCGCACTCATAACATAGCGCCCAAACCATTGATTAATAATTTGCACAAGCCTTGTGTAAACTGGGCGCTCTACGTCGCAAAACAAAACAATGCGTTGGTGATCAGTTTCATTAGCAGCATAGTGAATATAGGTTTCATCAAACATTACTGGTTCGCCATCTTTCCAGAAATAACGCTCTCCATCGACCTCAATAAAGCACTTAGGGTCATTTGGGGTTACTAAGCCTATGTGATAGCGCAATGAGCCTGCATAGGGGTCGCGATGGCGTACTAGGGTGGCTCCTGGGGGTAGGGAGGCAAACATGGCCGCCTTGATAGAGGGAATGGACTTAAGTAGAGCAACCGTTTTAGGGCAATTGGCTTGAGCCGAAGGCATTTCTTTGCCATACCAATAGAGATGAAAGCGCTTCCAGCCAGTTCGGAAAAATGAATTAAAGCCGATATCGTTATACCCTGTTGCTGCCGCAATTGCACCGTCTGCATTTAGGGCAAGCGCTTCTTCACGGATCATTTTCCAGTGATCTTGCAAGGGTTGCATTTCGGGAAACTGGCGAACAGGAATAAATGCACTCGCTTTAATTTTAGAAAATAAATAGAGCAGGGTATTAATCGGGGCAAGTAGCACCTGATAGTCAGTTAAGGATCTCACCAGCCCAAAACGTACTTTCCCCCTGAAATAGACGTATATCGCGGAAGCAATAAAGATAAAAAAAATGATGTGACGTAATTGCATGAAAAATTACCATTTAGCCTAAGTGTTCTTATTTTAATTTGTATGGAGACAACTTTCTGTCTATTTATAGGTGAGCTATGCTCATATACTCAATGGGAGAAAAAAGCCCTTTTAGACACCTATTTAAGGCTGCGGCAGGCTATTTACTGGAGAAAACTGTATGAATCGATTCATCAAATGGCTTCTAAGCTTTGTATTCATTGGGGTATTGGCACTTGCTGGCTATACCTGGATCATGCTGAATTGGAGTTATGGCAGCGGAGAACGGGCAGGATACGTTCAGAAATTCTCCAATCGAGGTTATGTCTGCAAGACTTGGGAGGGTGAGTTGGCGATGGTTTCAATGCCTGGAACGATGTCAGAAAAGTTCTTTTTTACGGTCCGTGATGATGCTGTAGCGCAAAAAATTAATGCTAATTTAGGGAAAAAGGTTGCATTAAGGTATGACCAACATATTGGTTTGCCATCCAGTTGTTTTGGCGATACCGAGTATTTTGTATCCAATATTACTGTTTTAGAGGATTAAAAAGCACCGACTAAAAATATTGCTGTAGCGCAGCTTTATTTTTGTAAATTTTTGTGGTTAAAATCATGTAAGCGCACTGTGCGCCGACATCAATATTTATAAGGAGCATCACTTGAACAAAGCAGAACTAATCGCAGCTATTGCTGACGACGCTGAGATCTCAAAAGCTAAAGCTGAATTTGCATTGAATTCTGCTATTGAGCAAATTATCAAAACTGTTACAAAGGGCGATTCAGTTCAACTGATTGGCTTTGGTACTTTCTCTTCCGGTAAACGTGCTGCACGTATGGGTCGCAACCCAAAAACTGGTGAGCCACTCAAAATTGCTGCTGCAAAAACTGTTAAGTTTTCTGCTGGTAAAGCGTTTAAAGATTCAGTTAACAAGCGTAAGAAGTAATTCTTTCTTTGTTAACAAAAAAGCCCGGCATGCCGGGCTTTTTTGTTTTCGCTATTTGTCTAGAGCAGTAAGCGCGGGCGAAGTGTTGAGAGCGACTTAACTCTGAACTAAGCGTCGATGACGATGAATGCTCATCAGTATTCCCGCACCAAATCCTAGTGTAACTAAAGCAGTTCCACCGTAGCTAATAAAGGGGAGGGGAACGCCTACAACTGGCAGTAAACCACTCACCATTCCGATATTGACAAACGCATAGGTAAAGAAAATAAGCGTTACAGACGCACCAAGTAATCGGGTGAATAAATTAGGGGCGCCTAAAGAGATGGCAAGACCTCGTTTGATGAGTGCAAAAAACAGCGCCAATAAAATAAGGTTTCCAAGGAGGCCAAACTCCTCCGAGTAAACAGCAAATACAAAGTCAGTATGCTTCTCCGGAATAAATTCCAAATGCGCTTGCGTTCCTTGAAACCACCCTTTGCCAAAAAACCCGCCAGAACCGATAGCAATCATAGATTGAATGGTATGAAACCCCTTTCCAAGAGGGTCGCTACTTGGGTCGAGTAATGTGCATACGCGGTGCTTTTGATAGTCCTGAATAAAAGGCCATGCAAGGTCGGGTGTGCATATCGTATTGCCAAAAATAATAATGAGCGAAATCCCGATTACAGCAATTACAACGAAAGGTAGAATCCACTTCCAAGGTAGTCCCGCCAAAATAATGACATAAAGCCCCGCAGCAAAAACTAATAGTGCAGTGCCAAGATCTGGTTGGCGGGCAATGAGCAAAACGGGAATGACAAGTATGATAGCGGCAACGCCATAGTCCCACGATTTTTTTAAACCCTCGCGTTTTTGAAAGTACCACGCCAACATCAGAGGCATTGCAATTTTCATAATCTCTGAAGGCTGAATCACAAAGCCAATATTGAGCCAACGGCGCGCACCTTTTTTAATTAATCCAAATGCAGCCACTGAAATTAGCAAGACAATACCTAGGCTATAAATCCACACGGCCGCAGTTTCTAGCCACTTTGGGGGGATCCGGGAAACAGCCCACATTACTAAAAAAGAGAGTGCAAGATTACGTAGCTCATCCTCGACAAGGACAGGCGTATTTTGACTGGCCGATAGGAAGGTAAAAAATCCTACTACCGCTAAGCCAAGCAGAATAAGGCCAAGCTGGCGATCAAGTCCAGAAAAAAAACTGAAGAATATTTTCTTAATATTTTTTATGGCGCCCTTTTCCATTCGGGAACCTCCTTGGGCCATTTGCCTTCAATGTAGTAGTCCAGAGCCTTGCGAGCAATTGGTGCGGCGTATTGCGCACCGAAGCCTGCGTTCTCAACGACCATCGCAATCACAATTGTTGGTTTATCTGCGGGTGCAAATGCCGTAAATAAAGCATGATCACGTAGAAATTCAGCGGTAGACCCATGCTTGTAGTCTTTAGAGTTCAAGCTAAATACTTGGGCTGTACCAGTCTTACCGCCAGCAACATATCCAGCCCCTTGAAATGCAGCCGCTGAAGTGCCTGAGCGATTGACTTCTATCATCGCATTTTTTATGACCTCTATATTTTCAGGCTTGAGATCAATTCGATAACTTTCTTTGGGGGTAGTCAATACACGATGACGAGTAAATGGATCCTCGACTGCTTTCACTAAATGGGGTTTCATCACAATGCCGTTATTTACTACATTTGCCATGGCATGGGCTAATTGAAGAATGGTAAATGCGTTGTAACCTTGGCCAATTCCCAGTGAAATAGTTTCGCCTTCATACCACTTTTGCTGCTCGGGCTTCTTAAAGGTATTTTTTTTCCACTCAGTAGATGGTAAAACACCTCTTGACTCACCTTGTAAGTCAATCCCGGTAATCTGACCAAAGCCTAAGGGCTTCATAAAATCATGAATCATGTTAACGCCCATATCGCGGGCCAGCATGTAGTAATAGGTATCGCAAGATTCAACGATAGACTTTTGCATATCAACAGTTCCATGACCGCCCTTTTTGTCATCACGGAAGGTGTGATTGCCAAAATCAAAATAGCCTGGATCAAAAATAGTTTGAGACGGAGTGCGCTTTTTATTTTCTAGAGCAGCCAAAGCCATAAATGGCTTATAGGTTGACCCGGGAGGGTAGATACCTTTAAGAGGACGGTTGTAAAGCGGCTTTTGTGGGGAGTCATTCAGCTCTTTCCAAGTTACCGAATCAATGCCCTCAACAAAATCATTGGGGTTAAAGTTGGGCTTTGATACAAAGGCCAGAACATCTCCTGTTGCGGGCTCAATTGCTACAAATGCACCACGAAAATTTCCATATAACTCTTCAACTAAATACTGTAATTTGATGTCGACAGAAAGCACCACATTTTTACCCGGTATTGATGGTGAGCTAGACAAAGTGCGAACTGGCTTTCCACCGGCAGTAATTTCCACTTGATCGTACCCAGGCACGCCACGCAATACATTTTCATAGCTTTGTTCTAATCCAATTTTTCCAACGTACTGAATGCCAGGCAAAAAGGAGGTTTGCAAAGCATCGGGATCGTCCTCTTTAGACCCTTCAATTTCAGCCTGCATTCTCTCTTTATCTCTCTGAGAAACTCGGCCAATATAACCAATGAGATGTGAAGCTAACTCGTTATAGGGGTACTCACGGAAGCTCCGAGCTCGGATTTCAACGCCAGGAAAGCGGTATCGGTTGGCCATAAATCGAGCAGTTTCGGCTTCGGTCAGCATCGAGCGCAGTGGAAAAGTGCCCATTTTTCTAGAATCTTCCATTGAGCGTTTGAAATTTCGCCGGTCGCGCGCTGATATCAGCACAATCTTTGATAAATCCTCAATGAGATCATCTACACCCTCTTTTATCTCCTCCGCATTAACATCCAAAGTGAGTGCTGAATAGTTCCTTCCGATCACAATGCCATTGCGATCGATAATAAGACCCCTATTTGCAGGGGCGGGCACTAAGGCTATTCGGTTATTTTCTGCCAAGAGAGCATATTTTCCATGGCTGACCAACTGAAGCCAAACCAATCTAGTCACTAGCAATATAAAGCAGAAGGTGACAAACAGGGTCGCAATGTGAATGCGCTCCTGAAAGGAATCTAAATCTGGTTTTTTAAAAGAAACCATTAGACTTTTTAGATGGGACGATTGTGATCAACGTCAATTGGGCGACGTTGTGGTGCTAACAAAATGCGAGTTGCGATTGGCCATAACAGAGCCTCTATGAGTGCTTGAATTGCCCCTGTCAAAGCCCACCAGTAAAATTCGCCACTTAAAAGCCAATGCGCTAAAACTGGAAATAGGGATACCAATAAAAAGAGAGGTAGCAGATGCAGGGCTTGAGTAAAAATACCCAGAGGAATAATGCGTCTATGCCAGGAGATCGCAAGATAGGCAACCAGTGAGTAGCTGAAGGCATGCAAACCCAGGAGGTCTGAGTTATGCACGTCCATCATTAGGCCTAGTAGAAATGCCAAAATAACGCTGACATGGCGATGCTGGTGAATGTTCCAAAATACAATGCAGATAATTAGCCAGTCAGGTACCCAGCCATAATTTCCAATCGGCAGCAGATTAAGCATCAGCGCACAGAAAAGACTGAAATAGATAAACGCCCGATTAACTGGGCGCAAAATATAGCCGCTCTGATAGTCAATCATTGCACACCTCGTGCGCGAGTTTGGCGTCTACCGGGAGCATTCGTAGTGGGTACGACGGACTTGTTGGTAATTGCGGAGGCTTTTGCATCCCACAAAGGGTCATACAAAAAAGCCAATGCTTGACGATAGCGATTCACGGGGGATACTGGCACACA
>Ga0364921_10125_pt1 | contig 30141 bp, 27 predicted proteins | sample ExccelJu500001D3_2_FD_206956 | JGI IMG/M metagenome (GOLD analysis project Ga0364921, IMG submission 206956) | Enriched cells from Trout Bog Lake Hypolimnion, Wisconsin, USA - BchlTB.June20.5000.01.D3 | ecosystem: Environmental > Aquatic > Freshwater > Lake > Hypolimnion/Profundal zone | place...
ACGCCCACAATCTTTCCGCCCGTCTATAAATCTCTAGAGCGTGTTTCATAAACACCTGCGCAGGGTAATCCAGAAGCAGGCGAGATAGAAGAAGGCGCGGTAGGTGGAGAGCAGATGCTCATGACGAACCAGCAGGCGGCGGAACTGACCGAACCAGGCATTGGTTCGCTCGATGATCCAGCGACGTTTGTAACGCCTGAGTTTGCGGCCATCTTCGTAGCGCCGTTGTTTGTTGTTGCTGCGGTATGGAACGATCAAATCTATGCCGCGTTTTTTCAGCCGTTCGCGCAGCGGGTCGGAGTCGTAGGCGCGGTCGGCAATCACCCTTTTCGGCTTCTGCCGTGGACGGCCTTGGACGCGCGGGACGCGGACTTCAGCGAGCGTGGCTTCCGCAAGTGTAGCTTCTCCCGGAGAGGCACTTTCCAGCCGAACTCCCAACGGAAGACCCTGACCGTCGACCAGTACCATCCACTTCGTGCCCTTGCCACGCTTGGTTTTACCGACTGCAGCGCCCCCTTTTTGGCCGGAGCGAAGCTGCCGTCTAGGAAGCATTCGTCCCACTTCAGCAAGCCTTCCCCATCAAGTGCCCCGAGCAGCGCACGCCATGCATCGAGCCATACGTCTTGCTCTTCCCACTGCTTCAACCGCCGCCAGCAGGTCGGGGGCGAAGGAAATTCATCGGGCAGAAAGCGCCACGCGGCACCGGTTTGCAGTATCCACAGGATACCTTCGAAGCAGGCCCGGTTGGCTGCCCACGGTCGGCCCCTTTTGTCCCGCCGCTGTTTCGGCTGGGGAAGCAAGGGCTCAATCAGTTTCCACAGTTCGTCGGTCAATAGCTTCTGCCGCTTCTTCATGACAGAAGTTCAACAGCTACCCCCCTCAACCGGAAGTGCCTGATCTGAGGCCGAACCTATTTATGAAACATGCTCTAGAAGCTCAGTTGGCCTCAGAGCAGCTAGTTGGTGCACTACTTAAGTTCCGCACTCAACCGTCACGAAATATCGTAGGTAATGAATTCGAGGCCGTCCTTGACAACATTAGAAGTGTTAAACGACGGGCATTTCAGTCGTTTGAATATGTGACGGATATTTCACACTTAGTGTATGCAACATCGCTCTTAGATACGTTTCTCACTGAGACGATGATTTTTTTGTTCATGCTAGTCCCAGATGCGATGGGAAAAAATCAGCAGGTACCACTTCGGACACTTATCGATGCTACTTCTCGTTCTTCAGCTCTTAAACAAGCTGCCATAGCGAGAGCGAGAGAGATTTCTTACAAATCCTTTGAAGATCGGTTGGACTTCCTACGTAGTGCTTTTGGCGTAGAGATTAATCTGGACGATAGCACGAAAGCAGACCTGATACTCTATACAAGCATTCGCAACACTGCAGTTCACGATCAAGGTGTCTTTGCTCTACACTTGGAGGATTCTGGTAGCATCAATCACTCTCAAAAGGCATGCCATATACACCCTACTCAGCTTCCTGAGTATGCTCCTTCAAAGGCTGCTAAAGCGTATGAGACAATCTGCCTTGTCGTAGCCACTGATGTTCTGCTGCATGTACTCAAGGCTGATCCCAACGGGATAGTTGCTCAGCTTCAAGATTCCATTAATTCTAATTCCACTTCATGGCCGTCAACATCAAAGATTGCCGCGACCACATCTTCAACCGAATAAACAAGAACATATCGCCCTCCCCCTCCTCTAGCTGCCGCAGAACAATATGAAGCCCAATTGTGTTGGGTTTCCTTACCTGCCGAATTTTTGGCGGGGTTGCATTTGCTGCATCATGCGCTGCTGGGCTTTGATGCCACCGCCGGAGCCCATGGATTTGAACATTTTGCGCATCTGGGCGTACTGACGGAGGAGGTTGTTGACCTCCTGAACGGTGGTTCCGGAGCCGCGGGCGATGCGCTTGCGGCGGCTGCCGTTGATGATCTCGTGGTCGCGGCGCTCCTTAGCGGTCATGGAGTCGATGATGACCTCGATGCGGTTGAACTGGCCCTCGTCGACGTTGTCGACGGCCTGGGCCATGCCGGCAAAGGGGCCGACCGAGGGCAGCATCTTCATAATGGACTTCATGCTGCCCATTTTTTTTATCTGACGGAGTTGGTCGCGGAAGTCGTCCAGGGAGAAGCCGTCGCCGGAGAGGGCTTTGGCGGCGAACTGGCCGGTCTTGCTCTTATCTAACTTTTCTTCGGCGCGCTCGAGCAGGGTGGCGATGTCGCCCATGCCCATGATGCGGCTGACGATGCGGTCGGGATGGAAGGGCTCGAAGGCGTCGGGGCGTTCTCCTGTTCCCAAAAATTTAATAGGAGCACCCGTCACGTGGCGGATGGAGAGGGCCGCGCCGCCACGTGCGTCGCCATCCATCTTGGTGAGGATGACGCCGGTGAGGGCGAGCAGGGAGTGGAAGGCCTTGGCGGAGGCGACCGCGTCCTGGCCGGTCATTGCATCGGCGACGAAGAGAATTTCGGACGGGTTGAGGAGTTTTTTGAGCGCGGCCATCTCGTCCATCAGATCGGCGGCGATTTGGTTGCGGCCGGCGGTGTCGACGATAAGGATGTCGCAGCCGAAGCTGGCGGCCTCGCGACGGGCTTCCTTGGCGAGGCGGAGGACGGAGTCGGTTCCATGCTGCGTGGCTGGGTCGAGCTGGCCCTCATAGAGCTGGGCGCCGATGGATTCGGCGACGATGCGGAGCTGCTGGCGCGCGGCGGGACGATAGACGTCGACCGAGACCAGCATGGGTCGGTGGCCCGCCTTTTTGAGCCATGCGGCGAGCTTGGCGGAGGTGGTGGTCTTGCCGCCGCCCTGCAGGCCCGCCATCAGGACTACGCTGGGCGGCTGCGAACTGGTGCGGAAGCGCGCCGTGTCTTTGCCGAGGAGGGTGATTAGCTCGTCGTGGACGATCTTGACGAGTTGCTCTGAAGGTGACAACGCTGTTGCCACTTGAGTGCCGAGCGCGCGGGCGCGGATATGCTCGACCAGGTCGGTGACGACGGAGAGGCTGACGTCGGCCTCGATGAGGGCGATACGGATCTCACGCAGGGCTTCGGCGATGTTCTCGTCGGTGATGGTGCCCTGGCCGCGCAGGGCCTTGAAGGAACGCTGGAGTTTGTCGCTGAGAGATTCAAACATGCTCATTTGAGTTTATCAGGCACTTCGTGCCGTTCTCGACGCTTCGCGTGAAGGCGGAAGGCTGAGACACCAAGCAGATTCCTACGCAGGCTACGGAATGACAAGAATGGCGGGAGCGGTATCGAGGAGGATGCTGTCGAGATTGGTGCGGGCGCTGGGATGGGGCGGGCGGCGTGGCGGGCGGCGCGGATAATTGAAGCATGAGGGCTGTCACGCAGATGCCGGGCAAACAGCGAGCGGAGGTTGCGGGAAACGCACGGTTGGTGCATGAGTACATGGACTATCTGCGCGTGGAGAAAGGGATGCGACCAGCGACGTGCGAGGCGTATGCGCGCGATTTGGAGCAGTTTGCAGAACAGGTAGAGCGGCGTGACGCGTTGCTGCTGACGGCGATTGAAACGGACGTGAAGGATTTTATTGCGCGGCTGCGTGGGAACCATGTGGATGCACGAAGTGTGGCGCGCAAACTGAGCTGCCTGCGGGGGTTCTATCGCTGGCTGCTGCTGGACAAGCGAACGCAGGCGGACCCGACGGTGAACATCGAAATGCCGTCAAGCTGGAAAGTGTTGCCTAAATCGCTGGCGGAGAGTGAGGTGTCGCAGATGCTGGACCGGCTGGGTGCAGCGGCACGCAGTCCTATGACTGAAGACGGCGGAAGAGATGTTGCAGCACTAGCACTACGCGATCACGCGATTCTGGAGCTGTTGTATGCCGGTGGACTGCGCGTAGGCGAGATCGTTGCATTGGGCGAGGAGGACCTGCATCTGGACATGGCGCGAGCGCAGGTTCGCGGCAAGGGAGATAAAGAGCGTATCGTGCCGCTGGGGCGTCGCGCCGTCGAGGCTCTGGATGAGTACATCCGGCGCGGTCGTCCATCGCTGGCGCACGGCAGGATGCAGAGGGCATTATTTTTGAGTATTCGCGGGCGCGCGCTGACGCGACAATGGGTTTGGGAGATGGTGCGCGCCGCGTCAGGGAACGTCGATGGGAGCGGACACAAGGCCAGCCCGCATATGCTGCGGCACAGTTGCGCGACGCACATGGTGGAGCATGGGGCCGACCTGCGCAGCGTACAGCGTTTGTTGGGCCATGCCGACATTGCAACCACACAGGTGTACACGCATGTTGCGATGGAGCACCTGAAGCGCGAACATCGGGAACACCATCCGAGAGGGAAGAGAAGGCAGGGAGAAGAAAACAGGGAACAGGGAAAAGAAATAAAAAATCTGGGAACTGCAAATACAGTTGCGGTTGAAGCTAAGTTGGTGGTGCGCGAATGAGTACATCTGCCAATGAATTCGAACGGCTGGCGGAGGAGTTTCTGCTCGTGCTGGAGAACGAGCGCAATGCCAGTGAGCATACGGTTCGTGCGTATCGCCGCGAGGTGATGAATTTTACGGAATATCTGAATAAGACGCTGAGCAAGGAGGCGAAGATTGAAGAGGTGGAGCATCTGAACATCCGCGCGTACCTAGGATCGCTGTATGGTCGCGGACTGACCAAGGCAAGCGCAGCGCGCGCGCTAGCTGCAGTGCGATCTTGGTTCCGATGGATGGCGAAAGAGCACAAGATTGCAAAGAACCCTGCCGTGCTGGTGAGCACACCGAAGCTGCCGCAACATCTACCGCGTGTGCCCAGCATGGAAGAGGTGAACGGCCTGCTGGATGCGATGGAGGCCGGCATAGATAAAAAGGATGAGGCTGCTGCATGGCCGGAGCGCGACCGCATGATCTTCGAACTTCTATATGGATGCGGAATTCGCAATTCCGAACTGGTGGGGATCAATATGGCGGACATTCAGTGGAAGAACGATGCGATCCTGGTGCGCGGCAAAGGGCGCAAGCAGCGTTATGTTCCGTTGGGCGATGAGGCTGCTATGGCAATGCGCGCATATCTACCGCTGCGCGAAGAGCGGTTGCACGAAGCGAGCAAAGATGTACTGGTGGTCGACGGGCCGCTGGTGACGAACCTGCGGATGCGAGGGAGCTGCCGATTGACAACACGTAGTGTTGGAAGGATCGTCAAGCGGATTGCGCTGGCGCGGGGCCTCGCATCGGATGTGCATCCGCACACGCTCCGCCACGCGTTTGGTACTCACATGCTGGAAGAGGGCGCGGACCTGCGAGCGATCCAGGAGATGCTGGGACATGAGCGGCTCTCGACTACGCAGCGCTATACGCATATGACGGCAGGACAGGTGCAGCGCGTGTACGACGAGACTCATCCACGGGCGCGGTGATGCGGGTTTACGCGCTGGCCCCGTGGCATTTTTTGTATTTTTTACCGGAGCCGCATGGGCAGGGATCGTTGCGCCCGACTTTTTCTCCGGTGACGCGTTGTGCTGGTGCAGAGCTTTCGCCGGTTGCGGAACTGACTGCGCGTGCCTGCTCCAATTCGCGACGCTTCTTGCGCTGAAACTCTTTTTCCAACTCGTCGATGGTGGTGGAGGGGGCACGTGTGTGGATAGGAACGGGGGCGTGCTCCGCGCCGGTTGGAGTCAGCGGCAGTGTCTGTTGTCCGGCTGTATGGGCTCGCTGAAGCTGCGCTGCCATCATCTGTTCGGTGGATTCAATAGGAGAACCGTCGGGACCGAGAATCTGCATGCGGAAGAGATGACGCGCGGTGTCCTGCTGAAATTGCATCATCATCCCTTCGAACATCTCGAAGGATTCCTTTTTATAGGCGACAAGCGGATCCTGTTGGGCGTATCCACGCAGGCCGATGCCTTCCTTGAGGTGATCCATGGCTAGGAGATGATCCTTCCATAGGCCGTCGAGGACGGAGAGCATGACGATGCGTTCGTGATAGCGCATGGCGGGTGCGCCGAGGACCTGTTCCTTGAAGTCGTAGCGCGCGCGAATTTTATCGAAGATGGACTCACCGAACTCGTGACGGTTAAGCTTGGTTGCGTCGATTGCATCCGGGCCTTCGTTGAGTTTTACGCCAAAGACATCGTATAGCTGGGAGAAGATGGCGTTGAGGTTCCACTGCTCGGGATGCTGCTTCTCGGGCGCGTACTCGTCGAGGATGTTGGAGAGTATGGTGGAGACGTAGTCCTCGGCGACGAGCTGCTTTTGATCGACGCCCTCCATCAACTGTCGACGCAGGCCATAGACGGCCTCGCGCTGTTTGTTCATGACATCGTCGTATTCGAGGACATGTTTCCGCGATTCGAAGTTCTGGGTCTCGACAGCCTTCTGTGCCGCTTCGATGCGCTTGGAGATCATGCGACTCTCGATGGGGACGCCCTCTTCCATACCCAGGCGCTGCAGCAGAGTGCTGACCCACTCGCGGGCGAAGATGCGCATGAGGTCGTCTTCCAGGGAGAGGAAGAAGCGCGAACTGCCAGGATCACCCTGGCGCCCCGCGCGACCGCGAAGCTGATTGTCAACGCGGCGCGATTCGTGGCGTTCTGTTCCAAGGATATGCAGGCCGCCGGCTTCTACGACGGATTCGTGCTCCACCTGTGCGGTGGCAAGATGCGATGCGATGGCTGCGTCCCATGCGGCCTGGGTGGTTTCGAACTCCTGGCTGGCGTAGTAGAAGCGGATCATGCCGGGCCCGGCGGTGGGCGAGATGGCACCCTCGGCGGCGGAGACTGCGCGTGCCTGCGATTTTTTGACGAGGTCCTGGCGGGCCATGAACTCTGAATTGCCGCCAAGCAGAATGTCGGTGCCACGGCCAGCCATGTTGGTGGCGATGGTGACCATGCCAAGACGACCAGCCTGGGCGACGATCTCGGCTTCCTTCTCATGGAATTTAGCATTGAGTACGACGTGACGGACGCCTCGGCGCTTTAGGATCTCTGAGAGCAGCTCGGATTTTTCGATCGACGTAGTGCCCACCAGCACCGGTTGCTTGACTTCGTGCAGGCGAGTGATTTCGTCAGCGACAGCGAAGTACTTTTCCTTAGAAGTGCGAAAGACGACGTCGGGGTTTTCCAGGCGAAGCATCTTGCGGTTGGTAGGGATGACGACGATGTCGAGTTTATATATCTTGTCGAACTCCGCTGCCTCAGTCTCAGCCGTTCCCGTCATTCCGGAAAGCTTTTTATACATGCGAAAGTAGTTCTGGAAAGTGATGGTAGCGAGCGTCTGGTCTTCCTTGCGGATGGAGACACCCTCTTTAGCCTCGACCGCCTGGTGTAGCCCATCGGACCAGCGGCGACCCGGCATGAGGCGACCGGTGAATTCGTCAACAATGATGACTTCACCCTCTTTGACGACGTACTCGACATCGCGTTTGTAGAGGTGGTGAGCCTTGATGGCGACTTCGACATGATGTTTGAGATCCCAGTTCTCGGGATCGGCGATGTTGCCGATGCCGAGTAATTTCTCGATCTTCTCCCAACCCTCGTCCGTGACTGTAATGGCTCGCGCCTTCTCATCGATAACGAAGTCGCCGGTCCAGGTTTTGGTCTCCATGGTCTCAATCAACTCACCTGCTTCAAGACGGGGAATGATGAGGTTAACGCGGGCGTACTTGTCGGTGGTCTGATCAGTGGGCCCGGAAATAATAAGCGGTGTACGCGCCTCATCGATGAGGATGGAGTCCACTTCGTCGACAATGCAGAAGTAGTGACCGCGCTGCACCATATCCTTGAGGTCGAACTTCATGTTATCGCGCAGATAGTCGAAGCCGAATTCATTGTTGGTGCCGTAGGTAATATCGGAGGCGTAGGCCTCGCGGCGTTGCTCGTCAGAGAGATCGTGCACGATAACGCCGACGGAGAGGCCGAGGAAACCGTAGATCTTTCCCATCCATTCAGCATCGCGTTTAGCCAGGTAGTCATTGACAGTGACGACGTGGACGCCATGGCCGGCGAGTGCGTTGAGGTAGCAGGGAAGTGTGGCGACCAGCGTTTTGCCTTCTCCTGTCTTCATCTCAGAGATCTTGCCGGAGTGGAGGACCATGCCGCCGATGAGTTGGACGTCGAAGTGGCGCATCTGCACGGTGCGAATACCGGCTTCTCGGACAACTGCGAAGGCCTCCGGAAGAATCTTATCGAGAGCGGCTAATTCGGCAGCGCGGATGCGGTCGGCTGCGCCTTCTTCAGTAGGATCGATATTTTCTGCGGCGAGTAACTCTGCGATGCGTTGGCGAAACTCACTTGTTTTGGCACGCAACTCCTGGTCGGATAGCGAATGGATGGAAGGCTCCAATGCGTTGATCTCTTCCACCGCGGGAAGCAAGCGCTTGACCGCACGTTCGTTGCTGGTACCAAAGATTTTTGCGAGTAAATGATTGAGCAAACTGAGCGTCCTTAAGACTTTTCTGGGCAGTCAAATGCCCAATATCAAGTTTACGCGATGTTTGCCGACGAAGATAGACGAGACCGAATGCAATTAAGACGCAGATCCTTTGATGAATTAAAAACAACATAGTGGGTGAATCTTATTTGCTGCGAGAGACGTATTCAGAATAGTACCGGATGCTTACTAAGCACCGGATTGAACGGAGTATATTCCATAACCCTGGAGGGCCCATGAAGTCGATTACGAAATTACTGGCAACTACATTGTTTGGTGTTGCACTAGCAGGAACACCAATTCTGGCGCAGACTGTGACTATCGATTACGACCACAGCGTCAATTTCCTGAAATTCAAGACTTATACCTGGGCGAAGGTCCATGCGACTGATCCTGCAGTCGAAGGCCGAATTACACTGGCTGTGAATCGCGATATGGGTAACCGATATATGTCTGAGACGGCGAATAACGGCGATCTAACGATTACTGCCGTGGAAGCGACGCAGGACAAGCAGGAGTACACGAACTTCTACTCTGTCGTGAACCAACTCAGCTTGACGGGCGGGTTGGGAAGCGGCTTTTTGGATAATGCAGCCACGCTTCAGGATGTTCCCACGCACACCCTGATTCTGGACATGTATGACACCAAAACACACAAGCTGCTGTGGCGCGGGGCGTTTACGCTCTCTGCATCCGATGCTGCCAGCAAAGACGAAGACCAGAAGTTTGACAAGGCTGTCACCCAATTGATCGGCAAGTTTCCCCCGAAGTATGTGAAGTCGAAGTAAGTCGATGCAGGCATGAAGCCGATTGAAACTGGAAGAAGCTAGTAGAAGGGGAAGTGTGGCTCTCCCGCAAAGTGCTTGAGTTGTATATGACAGAAGCAGCCTTACTATCTTCCTATAAGAAGATTGCAAGGCTGCTTGATTGTTGCCCTAATAGTTGATGGATTAAATAAATTCTGATGGGTATTACAACTACAACTTACTTTGCTGCTACGGGAGCCTGAGATGGAATAGGAAGCTTCTCCTTGAGGAAAGGCACCAGGGGTGAGTTGGCTATTTCCAGCGCTATGACTACGGACTGCGCATTGAGATCCGCGCCGATAGCACTGGTATGTGTGTGGTCGATGGGGAATAGCAACTTGGCTTTCTCCTGTCCTGTTGCCTCCAGACGGTCTGCCTCCACGCTCCCCATATCGACATACTGTAGGTGCAGTTCGTCTGCAATCGACTTCATCACCTGGTCGAAGCCACCTCCGCGCTGGAGATGCAGGACGCCACTTGCGTCCGGTCTCCACTCATCGATGATGGTCATGGAAAGAAACATCGGGATTGCACCCTTGGCCTGAATATCGGCGACATATTTACGGTTGTACCAGCCATAGGTATGGATGGTCTCTGTCTTGCCCATCATGGGGCCGAAGGTCTGGGGTACGTCCTGTGTGGCGTCGCCATCCCCGCGCAGGTCGCCACGCGGCTTGTTGCCGCCCAGGTCACCGCCATCGTTGTGTCCCCACTGCAGCATGACATAGTCGCCAGCCTTGATCTCGGAGAGGGTTTTATCCCACAGGCCTTCGTCGATATAGGAGCGCGCGCTACGCCCCGCGCGTGAGCGGTTGGCAATGTTGACCTTGGTGGTATCGAAATAATTCGCAAGATGATCGCCCCATCCCAGATCTGCGCCGTTGCGCGCCGTCGAGTCGCCCACAATGAACACTGTCGGCAGTTTGGGATTGAGCGGCGGATCGATAGGGGTGTTGATTTGCGGCGGTGTGATGGGCGCAGATGGCGCGGTGGGAGCTTGCGCGGTAGAGGCAACTGTGAGCAAGGTTCCAGCAGCGAAGAAGGCGAGAAAGCGACTAAATGTATTCATAACGGAAGCATATCACCGGCCCGGCTCAGATGTCTGTAGGTTGTTTCAATAACTGCACTTAGGGGATTGTGGCAGGTTGGGAGCCTGGGCCATGGAAGAGCGCGTGGTTAATGTCTGGCCAGAACTCGCGCACGATGAAGGTGACGGCGTCCACGCCCATGTTGACTGCCCAGCGGTCGGCGGTATTGGAAAAGCTTCGGTCGGAGGCGGGGTAATAGAGGTTGGAGAGACCGGCAGCAGCGCCAGCGCCGACCACCTCGCTAATATTGAAGGTGTCCTTTCCCGCATCGTTGCGTGTGACCACCGCGCGACTCAAGGCATAACCCATGCGCGTCAGAGCTCTTCCCTTGCCAGCTCCCAACGTGTAGTAGCGCGTGTCCTCGCGGGCGAGCACGGGGCCGATAAACTCCACCCAGTAGTTTTCGCTGGTCTGGTCCAGATATGTGTGCCAGAAGTAGCGGGCGTATCCTGCTTCCTCCTGGTAGAACTCTGGCGTGGCATTGGTTGCCTGCTGTTCACCGGCAAGCAAGGCAGGCAACACGAAGGCTGAATAATCGAAGCTGTCTTGGGAGGTGGTGACGAACTTTTCCTTCACCGATTGCGGAGGCAGATGAGTGTCTGTGCTGACTGCACGAAAGTTGGGAAAGATACCAAGGATACGCTTGGTCTGCTGGTTGGCGGGTGGAAGCGATGAGGCCGTGGCTGTGGACCCAGCGCCCATATGTTGCAGTTCGGGTGCGTATTGCAACTCAGACGAAACTGATTGTTGAGCGCGCAATACGTTCAGAGAGTAAAGAAAGCCAATTATTATCACGAAGCATCGAGCTGACCACGACGATTTTTTCATAGGTTCATTCAACAAGTGAAACTGTTCCTGAATAGATGATGGATGAATGCATGCGGGTTCCTAATCTCGTAGCAGGGATACCAAAACGCATGAAGAAGAAGAAACCCGATACTCTAGAGTGGTTTGCTGTAAGGCTGATAAGAATAGGTTCAGCGCAATGAGGTTGGGACGGTACGGAGAGGAGAGGTGAAGATGAGTGAAGCAGCGGTAACATTTGCCAAGACGAACGGAGACCGTTTTGTAGAGGAGCTGAAGTCGCTTCTGCGGATTCCGTCGATCTCAACCGATCCGGAGCGGGCTGTAGACGTACGTAGGGCTGCCGAGTTTGTGGCAGGCGAACTAAGACGCATTGGCATGGAGAACGTACGGCTCATTGAGACCTCCACGGCCGAGACGGTGATTGCACCAAGTTCTGGGCCAGCCCAGGTTGTTGCTGCGCGCGATGGGCATCCGCTGGTGTATGCAGATCATTTGCATGCGACGCCAGTGAATGGAAAGCATGCTGCGACTGTGCTGTTGTACGGGCACTACGATGTGCAGCCTGCTGAGCCGTTGGAGGAATGGAAATCGCCACCCTTTGAGCCAACCGAGCGCGACGGCAATTTATACGCACGCGGCGTGGTGGACGACAAGGGCCAGATGTGGATGCATGTGAAGGCGTTGGAATCGTTGCTGGCGACGGGTGGTGGAAGTCTACCGGTAAATATACGAGTGATTATTGAAGGTGAGGAGGAAGTGGGCGGTGAGGGCATAGCCGCATTTGTGCGAGAACATCCGGAGCAACTGCGCGCCAGCGTGGCGCTGGTATCGGACAGCGAGATGTTTGCGCCAGATCTGCCGACGCTGTGTGTTGGGCTGCGAGGGATGATCTACACCGAAATTGAGGCGCACGGCGCACGAACGGACCTGCACTCCGGCATGTACGGAGGTGCAGCGCCGAACCCGTTTGTGGCACTGGCGCAGATTATTGCAAAGTTAAAGGATGATTCAGGACGCATACTCATTCCCCATTTTTACGATCGCGTATGCGCGCCAAGTGATGCTGAACTGGCGGCCTGGGGGGCGCTTCCGTTTGATGAGGAGGTATACCGCGAGACGGAGGTAGGATCGACAGTGCTAACTGGCGAGCCTGAATTCTCCGTACTGGAACGCACCTGGGCGCGGCCCACACTGGATGTGCATGGTATAGCGGGAGGCTTTACCGGGGCAGGGGCAAAGACAGTGATTCCCGCGCGTGCGCTGGCGAAGATCTCGATGCGTCTGGTTCCAGATCAGAAGCCAATCGAAGCCTTCGCGCAGTATAAGTCGTACGTGGAGTCGATCTGTCCCGCAGGAATCACACTGGATGTGCGGATGATTCACTCGGGCGATCCGGTGGTGGTATCGACCGACAACCCATACATACGAGCAGCGACATCCGCGATGCACAAGGTCTTTGGCAAGGAGACGGTATTTGTGCGAGGCGGTGGCTCCATCCCCATCGTCGGCGATTTTATTCGAGAACTGGGCATACCGACGTTGCTGATGGGATTCGGTCTGCCCGACGACAATCTGCATGCTCCTAACGAGAAGTTTCACCTTGCGAACTTCCATCGCGGCATCGAATCAATCCTGCGCTTTCTGACAAATGTTGGCGAAGGGTAACATGTACATACCTTAATGAGGTGCCTAATGGATACAGCGCAACTAAAGAATGTAATAAGGGTTTACTAAAATATCACGGCGGCGCTTACGGGGGTACGAACTGCGCTGTGACAACTTAGAGACATATTTAAGTTAATGGTTTAGTTATCGCCAATTTAGTTAGTACGACGACAGGAACATTATTTCACTATCTTGTTTGCGATAGACGCATGATAGAAAGACCTATGCCAGAGCAGGACTCAAAGCAGGATGAATACGACATATCCCACGGACAAGCAGGGATGCGCAAGGACGGGGAAGAAGAGGCTGCGCAGCAAGAAGAAATGCCTGAGGTTTCTGCCGAAGCACAGGAGACGGTGCAGGAGTTTATGGCCGAGGCTGCGCAGCAGAATGTGGCGGCCAAGGAAGCTGTACCGGAACGGCGTAACCATCCTGGGCCTTATATTGCTTTTGATCATGTGTCGATCGCCTTTGACGATCTAGTGGTGCTTAAGGATGTTAGCTTTTCCGTTTTGCCGGGCGAGACGCTTTGTATATTGGGTCGTTCGGGCGTGGGCAAATCGGTAGCCTTGAAGATTTTGATGGGATTTCTGAAACCGGACAAGGGCCGCGTGCTGGTGGCTGGCGAGGACATCACCCAATTCAGCGAGCTAGAGATGCAGGCTGTGCGGCGCAAGGTCACCATGGTATTTCAGAATGGCGCATTGTTCGATTCACTTTCGGTAGGCGAAAATGTAGCCTTCCCATTGCGCGAGCGAAGCGACATGGCGGAGGACCAGATTCAACAGATTGTACGGGGAATGCTGGAGATGGTGGGCGTTGCTGGAATGGAAGATCTATTGCCGAGTGATCTTTCTACCGGGATGAAACGATCTGTGGCCATAGCGCGCGCATTGGCCAGCCAACCCGAAGCGATTTTATACGATGAGCCAACGACTATGGTCGATCCTTTGATGGGGCATCTACTGGGCGATCTGATTACACGTCTCAAGACGCAATTGCATTTAACCAGCATCGTGGTGACCCATGATATGCACTTTGGTCAGAAGTTGGCTGATCAGATTGTCTTCCTGCATCAGGGCGAGGCACGTTTTGTGGGAAGCGTAGAAGCAATGAATCGAAGTGATGATCCTGTACTTAAGGAATTCTTAACTATGGACGAACTTGTTTTGCCTGCTTAGAGCTACAACCTTTGAGTTAGAAGTTACCAAGGATTAATGCAACAGGATTGATATTTATATTTGCAATCAGTATCCTAAAGCATCTAAATAGCGACTACCGGAACATAGGGAATTACTCCGTTGTTGCAATATAGGGCATTGATATATCGAATAGCATGTCCTACCCATAAAGTAAGGTGAACGTTAGCATTTTTTAAGCTGAGTCGGGCCTATAGGCATGGGATTGTAGGATGCGTCAAAACGGCGCATCGGTGGAGTGAGAGGGTAGTTTGCAATGTCTACGCAAGATACTCTAAATCAGATTGTTGTATCTGGCCGGAGATGGACTGTGAGCGAATCGACACCAACTGTGCGATCCGGTCTATTTCATCGTCCATCGGTTACTAGCCTGATTTGGGCAATTCTGGACGTTATGACAGTGGCGATCGCTACTGTACTTGCGATGCGGCTTCGCGTAGTAATCCCCAATGGACTGCATATAATTTCGGAACCTTCTTACCTATTGCATACAGTATCGTCAGTTTTGCTGATCTATGTTGCATGGTTTGGTCTTCTACTCGTGATTTTTATGCGGTCGTATGGTCTATACGAACCGATTCTGAACCGCAGCGGACTGAACGAACAGCGCATGACCGTGCAGGCTACGCTGACGTCGGGACTTCTACTATGCGGCACTCTGTATCTTGCGCGCGCTGAGATGGTCTCCCGCATTATTGTTGTTCTGACGGTCCTGCTTACCATGGTCCTTCTATGCACGCGACGAGCCATCTGGCGCAAGATGGTGTATCAGCGTTATCGCGATGGACTGATCACCCGCAATGTGATGATTGTCGGCGCTGGACGCGTTGCGCACGCCCTGCGCAATCACCTGGAGAGCCTTCATCACCTGGGGTTTCGATTCAAAGGGTTTGTTGCCCTAAACGAGCATGAGAGTGAATCCAACGACAGTGATGTAATCGGAGACATTCGCAACTGCTTATCGCTGGCTCGTTCTCAATTTGTTGATGAGATATTTTTTTCCGTTCCGGCTGATAAGAATCTTGTAATCGGGATTGTTGAAGAAGCTCGCAGCATGGGCATCGACGTACGCGTAGTTCCCGACCTATACGATGGTCTCGCATGGGCCGCTCCGGTGGAGTATATCGGACAGTTTCCCACCATTCCATTGCATCGGCGCGACCTGCCGATCGGCACGTTCCTTCTGAAACGCGCCCTGGACGTGACGGGCGCCGCACTGGCGATGCTGCTGGGACTGCCGTTCATGCTTCTACTGATGGCGGCTATTAAGATGGATTCGGCGGGGCCAATTTTTTATAGTGGGCAACGCATTGGTCGCAAGGGAAGGATTTTTACTTGCTACAAATTTCGTACCATGTGTGCGGACGCGGACAAGCAACTGTGAAGGGCCTAATTTTCCTGTACCAAGTCGAGTGTTAGTCATCGACCAGTTTAGGTTGCAGCCAGATCGCGGCTAGCCGCGATCTGGCTGGCGAACTCGCTAGGCGTCCTGTCACCGAGAGATCGGTGAGGACGACTCTCATTGTATTCCCTGCGCCAGGCCTCGATTAGATGCCTAGCCTCTTTCAGGTCTATGAACCAGTGAGTGTCCAGGCATTCGCTACGGAACGTACCGTTGAAGCTCTCCACGAAGGCGTTATCGGTCGGCTTCCCTGGCCGAGAGAAGTCGATCTTCGCATTATGGCGATAGGCCCATAGGTCCATCGCCTGACTCGTGAACTCGCTGCCATTGTCGCAGAACAGCACTTTCGGTACACCGCGGCTGAGCTTCAACCGATTCAGTGTGCGCACCACATCGTCTCCTTTCAGGCTCTGTCCAGCTTCTATGGCGACTGCTTCTCTCGTGTACACATCCACGATGGTCAGAGCACGGAACCGCGTACCATCCTGCAACTGGTCCGCTACGAAGTCCATGCTCCAGGTCTGGTCAGGTGCCGTGGCCTTGACCCGATCCTCACGAGTTCGCGCAGCCTTCCGCTTTCCGGCAGGCTTCATCCTCTTCAGCGTTAGCCCTTCTTCCTTGTACAAACGGTACACCAGATACTTACCCACTTCCCAGCCTTCACGGTTCAACAGCACACGGATCTTGCGATATCCGTAGCGCACTCTTGCCTGAGCAATCTCGCGGATCCTAGCCCGCAGCTCAGTGCGTGGATCAAGGCAACTTCGATAGCGGTAGGTCGCTCGAGGCACCCGAAGAACCCGGCAGGCTCGCCGTTCGCTCACCAGGTAGCTCTCCACCAGCCGCTCCACCATCGGTCCACGCCGTGAAGGCTTCACCATTTTTTTGAGAGCACATCCTGCAACATCGCTTTATCCAGCGTTAGCTCCGCCACCAGTTGCTTCAGCCGCAGGTTCTCTTCCTGCAACTGTGCCATCTGACGGACCTGATCGACCTCCAGGCCGGCATACTTCGCCTTCCATCGGTAGAACGTCTGTTCGCTGATCCCAGCTCTACGAATCACTTCCGCAACCGGAACTCCCACTTCAGCCTGCTTCAGTATCCCAATCATCTGTTCCACACTGAATCGCTTCTTCCGCATCCAAATCCTCCTCTTACTTAGGTCAGATTTGGTCGAAGACTAACATTTAAGCTGGTTCAGGAATACCGGGGCCCATCAACTGGAGGGGCTGAGTGGCAAGAATGAACGTGATGGAATTCTTTTCAAGATTGCCAACGACCCCCGTATCACCCGTGTCGGGCGATTTCTGCGTAAGTATTCACTGGACGAACTACCCCAGTTATACAACGTACTTCGCAGTGAGATGAGCCTGGTTGGCCCACGTCCACCGATGGCCTCCGAGGTGGAACAGTACGATCTCTCACATCTCCGTCGCCTTGATGTTCTGCCGGGAATGACCGGCCTATGGCAGGTGGAAGCGCGTCAGGACCCATCCTTCGACAGCTACATCTCGCTGGATACTGCGTATGTAGAGAACTGGAATTTATGGCTCGACGTTAAGATATTAGTACGCACAGTCGGCGTGGTACTGAGCGGCACCGGCACTTAGCGGTTGTGAGTTGTGAGTGATGAGATATGAGTAAACTAGTATCAGCAGCAGTCGTGCTGACATCTCATACTTATCAACTGACAGCATCCTTATGAAGATTGCACTTGCGCAGATCAACCCGACCGTGGGGGACTTTGCCGGAAATGCACGGCTTATTCTCAACTTCACAGAGCGCGCCAAGGTGGCGGGCGCGGAGTTGGCGGTCTTTCCTGAACTCTCGGTGTGTGGATACCCACCGGCCGATCTATTGGAGAAGAGATCGTTTTTGGATCGCGCGCGACAGACCTTGGATGAGATTGCAGCGCACACAAATACAGGCCCGGCAATTTTATGCGGGGTGGCACTATGTACAGGACCTGAGGATGGTAAGCCGTATAAAGGCAAGCGAGCACGCAATGTTGCCGCACTTTTGTCAGGCGGCAAAGTTGGTTTTGTCCAGAATAAAATGCTGCTGCCCTATTATGATATTTTCGACGAGCAGCGCTACTTTGAACCTGCTACAGAGCAGTCACTGACCGTACTGAGCGGGCAGCCGTTAGCGATCACGATCTGCGAGGATGCATGGAACGATAAGGGCTTCTGGGGTCTCCGGCTCTACCCGGTGGATCCGATTGACGAGTTGATGCGTCAATGGCGCATGTTGCCCGATCCGCTGTCAGTGCATCCACGCTTAATATTGAATATTTCTGCGTCGCCCTTCTGGAACGGCAAGGCAGATTTACGGCGCAGCATGCTTTCTGTACTGGCACGCCGCCACAACGCGATTGTGGCGATGGTAAACCAGGTTGGTGGAAATGATTCGCTTGTCTTCGACGGGTCGTCGGTTGTGCTGGCTCCCAATGGTGCAGTTGTAGTGCAGGCAGCATCGTTTATCGAAGACCTGATCGTCTTCGATACGGAGGCATTGCGTCCTGTTACAGAGGAGTTGGGGCACATTAAATCCACTGCCAGCATTGTTTACAACCCGCATACGCCCGCACTGGACGATACGGCGAATACCTGGAATGCGCTAGTGCTGGGCACACGCGATTATGTACGCAAGTGTGGATTTTCGAAGGCTTTGGTCGGTCTTTCGGGAGGCATCGATTCTTCCCTGGTGGCAGCCATTGCAGTGGAGGCTCTAGGCCCTGAGAACGTGATGGGCGTGGGCATGCCCAGCGAATTTTCCTCTACGGGATCGATTGACGACGCACGCGCCTTGGCGATAAACCTGGGAATCCGCTTCGAGCTGGTTGCTATCCACGATGTTTTTAAGGAATACCAGAAGACGCTGCAATCGCTGTTTGCGGGAACACCCTTTGGTCTCGCGGAAGAGAACCTCCAGTCGCGCATCCGAGGCGGTCTACTGATGGCGCTATCGAACAAGTTTGGTGCATTAGTACTGACCACGGGTAACAAGAGCGAAATGGCTACCGGCTACTGCACTCTGTATGGAGATATGGTAGGCGCGCTGGCGGTGATTGGTGATGTTTTCAAAACGCGCGTCTACGCATTGAGCCACTATGCCAATCGCGAACGCGAGGTGATTCCAATTGCAACCATGGAGAAGCCTCCCTCGGCGGAGTTAAGACCGGGACAGCGAGACACCGACTCGTTGCCACCCTACGAGGTGCTGGACCCGATTCTTGAGGCTTATGTGGAACGTTATGCCTCTGCCGAGAGGATTGTGGAGGAGAGAAAGAGTGCCGGCGAGGCGATTGATATAGCACTCGTGCGGCGCATTTTATCCCTAGTGGAACACAGTGAATACAAGCGCCAACAGGCCGCTCCCGTACTGAAAGTCACGCCTAAATCCTTTGGCAACGGACGCCGTTTTCCAATTGCAGTCAAGGTGGATGTGTAGTCAGGATCAGGATCGCGCACAGGAAAGACCCTTGCACAACCGAATGTAGTTCTCGATAGAATGGACAGGATACGCACAATGCCATGCAGCTAGAGGAGAAGGAAACACATTGATGAGCACAGGGTTGGTTAGGTATTCAGTTTTGGGTTGGAGCCCGGCAGTATTGACGATCGCCCTTAGCCTCGGCACTTTTATGTGGGCCCAGGCCCCCTCGACACCGGCGGCGGTTGCACCCTCAGCACCCGCGGCACAGGCCCCCTACCTGGCTGCACCACCCGTTCCGCAACCCCTTACGGTCGATCCGCTTCCGCCTGTAGACCCGAAGGACTTCACCATTGCAACGCCTAAGGTGGAGACGGTTAACTCCTTCCTTAATCAGGTATGGGGATACGACACCAACCGACTGTGGCGCGTGATGGCGATCCAGTCTACGCAGGCCCCCGGGGTCACCAAAGTGATCGTCTACCTGGCCAGCAAAGACGCGAGTACTAAGCCGCAGGTTGTCATTCTCTATATAACTCCTGATGGCAAGTACATCATTGATGGACCCAGTCTGGTTTCCTTCAGTGCAACACCCTATGCAGAAACACGTGATCTGTTGAAGGCAAGAGCTAACGGAGCTGCACGAGGTTCGCCCAGTAAGGACCTGATGCTTGTGGAATTCGCCGATCTGCAATGTCCGTTCTGCAAGGTGGCTCAGACCACGATGGACCAGATTGTGAAGGATTTTCCTGCCGCCCGTGTCGTGTTCCAACAACTACCGCTGGTTAATATTCATCCATCCTCCTTCAAGGCCGCGGCCTACGGGGTGTGTGCGCAGAAGCAGTCGGATGCATCATTCTTCAAGTACGCCTCGGGAGTCTATGAAACGCAGGAAGGGTTGACTCCCACGACCGACGACACGCTACTGAGAGCCGCAGCAATGCGCGCAGGCCTGGATGGTGATGCGATTGCCGCATGCGCCAAAACGCAGGCCACTAAGGATGTCGTCAACTCCTATATCAAGCTGGCCTCAGATGCGGGTATCAATCAGACGCCTACGCTGGTGGTCAACGGACGCCCGATCTCCCTGGGGATTTCCTACGACCTGATCAAACAACTGATTGTCTTTCAGGCTCAGTTGGATGGAGTTGCCACAGGCGCGACCGCCAATATTTTGGATCCAACGCCGCCACCGCAGCCTACTCTAAGCACGCTGCCAAAGTAATTATTCTGTTTCAGAATAAAGTGGCATATCGGGATTATGAGTGGGCGATGTACAGGAAGCGCAGCAGAAAGACCACGGCTAGCAGATAGAGCATCCAGTGCTGACGACGCCCACGTCCAGTGGCCAACTCCAGCGTGGCGTAACTGATGAGGCCGAAGGACAGGCCGGTTGCGATGGAGTACGTGAGCGGGATCATCAGTATTGTGAGGTAGGCAGGGATGGCGATGCGTGGCTCGTCCCATTGAATGTTGCCTAGACCTGAGAGCATCAATGCGCCGACCAGGATGAGCGCGGGGGCGGTAACAAAATCGGGGATGGCTCCGACAAATGGCGCAACAAAGATCGCCAGAATGAAGAGCAGACCGGTGACGATTGCAGTAACACCGGTACGTCCACCGGCGGCCACACCTGACGAGGATTCAATGTAACTGGTGACGGTGGAGGTGCCAAACAAGGAACCGACGATGGTGGATGCTGCGTCTGCAAAGAAGATGCGGTCGAGGCGTGGTATGGTGTGGTCCGGCGCCGTTAGACCGGCACGGTCAGTGACGCCGATCAGGGTGCCGATGTTGTCGAAGAGATCGACAAAGAGGAAGACAAAAATAATCTCCAGTGCGTTTATGTGAAGCGCTCCGCGTATGTTGAGTTGAAAGGCAGTGGCTCGAATGGCTGTGGGGTTGAAGGTGGAAGGCACATACGTCACCTGATGAAAGAGGATTCCCATGGCAAGCGTAGTAAGCACGCCAATTAGTATGGATGCCTTGACGCGATATACCTGAAGTACGGCAATGAACAGGATTCCGAAGATAGCGATCTGTGTGGAGTGCGCGTGCAGGTTGCCCAGAGCGAGAGTGGTGGCTGGACTGTGAACAACGAGTCCGGAGTTGAGCAGTCCGATCAAGGCTATGAATAGTCCGATACCGCCCGCGACCGCGGCGTGGAGCTGGTAGGGTATAGCGGATAGCAATCGCTGCCGGATACCGCTGAGGGTTAGTAATAGAAAGAGAACGCCTGAGAGGAAGACGGCACCGAGAGCGGTTTGCCAGGGGATGCTCATGCCCTTGACGACGGTATAAGTGAAGTAGGCATTAAGACCCATGCCCGGTGCGAGGGCGAGAGGATAGTTGGCCAACGCGCCCATTAGGATGCTGCCGAAGGCCGCGCAGAGGCAGGTGGCGGTAGTGACGGCGGCCAGAGGCATTCCTGTGGAGGATAGGATGGCGGGATTGACGAAGATGATATATGCCATCGTTAAAAAGGTGGTGAGGCCAGCGAGAATCTCCGTCCGCCACGTTGTGTTGCGGGTTGCAAAGCCGAAGTATCGTTCCAGGCATGTGAGCATAGGAATTGGGTAAGCTCCAGGGAAGGTGAAAGCGAGTCCGAATCAATACAATGAATGGAATTTATCCAGCATAGCCGAGAGAGGCCGATGAACGCAGTAGAGGTAAAGAAAATACTTGGACTGGTTCCGCATCCGTGCGAGGGCGGCTGGTATGTACAGACCTACAAGTGTGACGAGCATATTGCGGCGGAGTCGTTTGCAAATCGGCGATACAAGGGAGTGCGGCACCTTGGAACTGCTATTTATTATTTGCTGGAGCCGGACACGTTTAGCGAGATGCATCGACTAAGTTCGGACGAGATATTCCATTTCTATGCAGGTGATCCCGTGGAAATGTTGCAACTGGAGGAGAATGGTTGTGGGCGAGTTCTACGCCTGGGTAACCGGCTGAACCTTGGGGAAGAGCCGCAGGTGGTGGTGCGGCACGGTGTGTGGCAGGGGTCGCGGTTGGCAGACGGCGGCCAGTGGGCGCTGCTGGGATGCACAGTGAGTCCAGGCTTCGAATTTGAAGACTACCAGCCAGGAGTGCGCACAGAACTCTGCGCCGGGTGGCCGGAGTTCCGTGAAGTGATTTGCGCTCTTACACGGTCCGAACCTATGCGGTAAGTTAAGCAGGTTGTGGCCGCTGACTGACATCGTTTTGCGCGCTCTCGGTCGGTGTGTGCGCAACCTTCCCATGTTGGGACAGAATCCGCAAGGTGGAATGCATGGCGTGTAGATAGCCGCACTCATGCATTCTCAATTCCGCCCGATAGAAGAATCAATGCACGTATCAACCGGGAGAAAATGAGTTTACTCGCGGAATCGGGCACAACGCGCAACGCCTCAGGAGAAATATCTTTATGAAGAACATCAAGCAAGCATTTGCCTCCATCTTGCAGGACGAATCGGGCCAGGACTTGATCGAATACGCCTTGGTCGCGGGTTTGATTGGCTTAGGCGCGGTTGTTGCCATGACCGGACTATCAGGCAGGATCAGCAACTCGTTCAACTCGATTGGCACAAGTCTTACCAACGCAGTTGCGTAACTGGCAAGCGAATAGGTTTGTCTTAGCGACATAATCTACGTGTGAAGATACGCGATACATCTTGTAATGAGTCACCACATGCGCTATTGCCTGCCCAAGGCGGTCAGGAACGCCTGCTATCTCCCGTTCACCGCGTCGATGTCTTTTGCGCTTGATTCATATTGGTGTTTGTGATGGATGTAATTGAGCAGCAAATCATATATACGGGAGGCTCTCTACTATGTGCGAGCATGGGCTCCGTAACTGACATCCGTGAGCGCAGGATTCCAAACCTGATTACTGGGCCTGCAATCGCTGCAGGGTTGATGCTGCATTTCGTCTACGGCGGTTGGGGTGGTCTGGGCGATGCGGCTCTTGCCGGACTGATTGGTGGAGTTCTCTTTCTGGTCTTCTTTCTGGCCGGAGGCATGGGCGCGGGTGACGTAAAGTTGATGACCGCGATTGGATGTATTACGGGACTTGCGCCGTTGCTGCTGATTATGGTTTCAACCGCGCTTGCGGGCAGCTTGTTTGCGCTTCTCGTTAGTCTTCACCACGGCAGATTGCGATCGACGCTTGGCAATGTTGCCACATTGCTGCAGCACCATGGGCGGCATGGCCTCACACCGCATCCGGACTTAAACCAGGGCAATGCGCGTATGCTTCGGCTGCCGTTTGCACTGCCGATAGCGGCTGGATGCTTTATTACTCTCTGTATTTTGTTGTGGGAGACAGGTCCATGAAATCAAATCGCATCCTGATCGCTCTTGTTCTGGCATTCTGTGTCTCCGTGCTTTGTACCTGGATTGTCTCCAAACACTTGACGTCAACGCCCATTGTGCAGAAGCAGCAGGACATACATTACACCGCACCATCCCGTGCGCTAAAGGCGGGAGAAGTATTAAAGTCCAACGATGTGGAGCTCGTGGCATGGCCGGGCGGCAATCCCCTGGACGGTGCGCTCCTGCAGCCATCCGATGCAATTGGCCGCGAGATGCTTTTTCCGCTGGCAAAGGGCCAGCCCATTCTGAATAACGACCTCTCTGTTGCTGGCTCTGGCACAGGCCTTGCGAGCAAGATCCCGGATGGAATGCGCGCTGTTGCGCTGCGTTCCGATGAAGTAGTTGGAGTTGCAGGATTTCTGGTACCCGGATCTCATCTGGACGTGCTGGTGACTCTACACGCGGGCAGCTCGCCGGATCCTGTTACATCTCTGGTGCTGCAAGATGCCGTGGTTCTAGCAGCGGGGCATCAGTTTGAGCCCGACCCTTTGGGCAAAACATCGGATGTGAGCGTGGTGACATTATTGCTGACTCCTGTGCAAGCGGAGCGCGTTGTACTGGCAAGTAATCAGGGGGTGATTCACTTTGTACTGCGAAATGGGGCGGACATCAGTCGAAGTGGTGACACGCCGACACTGCTCTCACAACTCTCTGTCCAAAAACCGGTTTCCATACCTGCTATAACTCGCACGATTACACCAGCAAACACACTTGTACCGCAAGCAGCAAAACGCACAGAGATCGAAACCGTTCTTGGCGGGAGCGCACAATGAAGCGATCCCATGCCTATGCAGCTTGTGGATACGGGATATCAAAAACGGGTGCTTTGATGCGGGATATACTCCATCGAGGCCAAGTCGCTACGCTTGGGTTTCTGCTGGTTGGTTTGATTGCAATGGATCGAGCCGCCGCGCAGATTGGAACGACTACAGTCAAGCCTAGTGGCGAGGCGCAACCGCCCTCCATCCTTGCTCCTACGCTCCACTCCGCGACTGCCTATGACATGATTCACATCACTGTCGGGCGCTCGGTTATGTTGACTTCTACCTCACTGCTGCGCCGCATCTACGTTGGCAATCCGACGGTATTACAGACCTATACATCTGAAACCAATGAGATCGTTCTGACTGCCAAAACCACTGGTGTAAGCAGTATGGTGTTGTGGGACGATGCAGGTGCCCATCACATGTATACGGTTTCCGCAGACCTCGATCCTGAGGCGCTTCGCAGTTCATTTAGCTCGGCCTTCCCCGGATCGTTGATTCATATTGAGACCGGAGAAGGCAAGGTATTTCTTACCGGATCGGTTGCCACGGACGCGGCTTCCGAAGCAGCACTCAAGATGGCTTTGCTGTATGCAAAGGACGTGGTCAACTCTTTGGTAATCGAACCCGTGCATAGCAAGCAGGTACAACTAAAACTACGCATTGTGGAGGTCGATCGCACACGTCTCGATCAATTGGGGGTCAACATTTTTGCGGGAGGACGCACAGACGTTGGCAGCACAACCCAGCAGTTTAGTTCCACCACTACAGGCAGCGGTACATCGCTTGCTATCGGCGATCCGCTCAATATTTTTCTATACAACGCCAAACTAAATTTGGGGCTGACCGTGAAGGACCTTGAAGAGAAGCAGATTCTGCAGGTGTTAGCTGAGCCAAATCTGACTACGCTGAGCGGTCTGCCCGCGCGCTTTCTCTCTGGCGGCGAATTTCCATTTCCCGTCGTACAAGGCAGTACCGGTAGCAGTAATGCAATCACCATTCAATTCCGACCCTACGGCGTAAAGGTCGACTTCACGCCGACAGTGAACCCCGATGGCTCTATTCGCATTAAATTATCGCCTGAGGTCAGCACGTTGGACTATACCAACGCAGTTACTATCTCCGGCTTTACGATTCCGGCCCTCTCCACGCGGCAGACTGAGACTGAGGTCGAGATACAAAATGGACAGAGTTTCATCGTCTCCGGGCTGCTCGACCATCGCACTACCGAGATCATGAGCAAGATGCCAGGTATCTCAAGTGTTCCTATCCTGGGCCAACTCTTCCGCTCAAAGAATTTCAATCACTCTGTAGTGGAGTTGGTCATACTTGTCACTGCAACCGTAGTCGATCCTCTGTCCACGATGCCCCAGACGGAGCCTCTACAGCCAGAGATGCCTGTACCGAACATGGAGCCTAAAGACTTCGACAGAGCGACGCAAAACAAACATGAAGACCATTTGTCTGCGATGCCGCCAACGCTGTTCCAACAATCCGCAACCCCGGCTCCAACGGACCTTCCATGACTCGTAAAACTAACACCTCGGAGCATTCGACCCAAGCAATTTTCAGCGTTTGCGCGGATGCGGATGTGGTGCAAGTTGCCACCTCAGCGGCAGCCAGTATATCCGGCGCACACTTCGAGGGCGAGTTTCGCGACTACATCACTACCGATAGGCGCCCGCAGTTTTCACAAACATTGAAGAACGCTTCCTCCTGTGTTGCCTTGATAGATTTTGATCGCGACCCCACGCTCGCTATAGAGACCACGGAACGTCTGCACCACATATTTCTAAAGAATATCGGTATCGTCGGCATCGGGGCCAAGCTGGATGCGGAAGTCCTGCTGCATGCTGTACGCAATGGATGCACGGAATTTCTGACCAAGCCAGTCAATATAGACGAACTGATCGTATCGCTGAATCGATACAACAATGTACTGTCATTTGACTCCAACACACAGAGCAGTCTGGGACGTGTACTCTGCTTCTTTGGAACGAAAGGTGGCGTTGGTACTACCATGTTGGCGGTGCATCTGGCGATCTTTCTGGTCCGTCAGCACAGCAAGAAAGTTTTGCTGATTGATCACAAACAACAGCTTGGTCATGTCGCGTTGTATCTGGGACTAAAGGATACGCAGTACCATTTTGAAGAGCTACTGCACAACGCCGACCGCCTGGACTCGGAGTTGCTCAAAGGCTTTATCGTCCACCACCGAAGCGGGCTGGATGTGATTGCTTCGCCGGAGCTGTCTGGCACGCCACACGAACCCACCAGTCACGAAATTGAACGAGTGATGGACTTTTTGCGCCGCGAATACGACTTTGTACTCATCGATTCCTCGGCTGCATACCAAGCTTCAAGAAGCGTACTCATCGAACAGTCCGACGAGGTATATATCGTATCAACGCCCGACGTGGCTGCATTGCGCGACCTGGCCAGAATGGTGGAACATCTGTCACTGGATGATTCCTCGACCAACAAGCTGCGCTTAGTGGTGAACCGATCCACAGCCTCGGATTCCGTTACACCCGAGCAGATCGAGAAGGCAGTACGATTTCCCATATCGGTTGCCGTTCCGAACAACTACTTCGAACTGTTGCATGCGATCAACGATGGCGAGCCCATATCAACTCAGCGCCGTTCTGAGTTTAACCATGCGATATCCCGTTGGGCCAATCAGATTGTCAATGGAATCAATACAACGGAGACTGCGACGACAAAGAAGGGACTCTTCTCTTTGCTGCACTTTTAGTGGATGCAGATACTACCTTTCGATACTACGAGGCGATTTCCATGGCTGAATTATCGATGTACCTAACACCTTCGGTGCATCCGTTGGCCCCTATTGATAACCGTGCAACTTCGGTGCTGGGTGAGGCCACACGTCATGAGCTGAAGACCGCGGTGCATCACGAACTGATTCGTCGCATGGATCTTGAGAAACTGTCTACCATGCAATCCGACGAGGTTGAGGGGCGGCAACGTCTGCTTGGTGTGATCCTCCAACTGATTGGCGAACAAAGCACCCCACTCAGCACGCTGGACCGTGACCGGCTGGCACAGGACATCCTGGATGAAGTATTCGGTCTAGGGCCACTGGAACCACTGTTGCATGACCCCACGGTCAGTGACATCCTGGTGAACACTTACAAAACAGTCTACGTGGAACGGCGGGGAGTAATCGAGAAAACCGGCATAGCCTTCAAGGACGAAGCACATTTGATGCACATCATCGATAAGATAGTCTCCGCAGTTGGGCGGCGTATCGATGAATCGTCGCCCATGGTAGATGCACGTTTGCTGGACGGATCGCGTGTGAACATTGTGATTCCGCCACTGGCGGTAGATGGTCCGCTACTTTCTATTCGCCGCTTCGGCTCTGTACCGCTGACCTCGGAAGATCTGCTGCGACACCGGTCGCTCACGCCCCAGATGCTAGAGACGCTTCGCAGCGCAGTGAGGGCGCGGCTGAACATTGTGGTATCTGGAGGTACTGGATCGGGCAAGACTACGCTGTTGAATGTGCTCTCCGGTTACATCTCCAACGCCGAGCGCATCGTCACCATTGAAGACTCCGCCGAATTGCAGATCAAGCAGGAACATGTAGCCCGTCTGGAGTGTCGGCCACCCAATTTGGAGGGCAAAGGTTCTATTCGTCAACGTGAGTTGGTGATTAACGCGTTGCGTATGCGCCCCGACCGTATCATTCTGGGCGAGGTGCGTGGGGAAGAGGCGCTGGATATGTTGCAGGCCATGAACACTGGTCACGATGGCTCCATCACAACCATTCACGCTAACAATCCTCGGGATGCGATTGCGCGCATAGAAACCATGGCGATGATGGGCTCCATCGCCCTGCCTGCGGCAGCCATTCGTGCTCAAATTGCCTCCGCCGTTGACTTGATTGTGCAGGTCTCGCGCATGAGTGACGGGTCGCGTCGTGTGACACACATCAGCGAGATCACTGGAACCAGCGGAGACATGATCAGCCTTCAGGATATCTACCTGTTCGAAAAGCTGGGGCTTGGCCCCAGTGGCAATGTCAAGGGACGCTTCTACTCCACCGGCATCGTTCCCAAATTTGGCGAACGTCTGAAAGCCGCCGGAATTCCACTTGGTCTAAATCTCCTCGACCATTCCGTCGAGGTGTAGAGGAGTGACAGCGGAGAGCAAACTATGAGCCTGACAGTCCTTACATTTCTGATTGTATTTGCGTTTAGTTTTCTCGTGTTAATGTTGGCAATGCGTACCACGGCGTCCAGCAGATCCGCACAGGTGCGCCTGACAACAATTCGACATTCCATCAAGTCGCATAGATCAGGTGCCAGCGGAGACGAACTGGAGACAGAAGAGGATCAGATATTCGTTATCTGGTTGGGCGAGTGTCTGCAACGATACATCTTTGCGAAAAAGCTACAGGAGATGCTGATCCACGCTGACAGCAGCATGAGCCTGGGCGGAATCGTTCTTCTCAGTGTGAGTTCTGCATTTGGTTGCGGAGTTCTCCTACTGCTATTGCTTCATTCGGCCACGTCTGCATGGATAGCATGGGTTGCCGGTGCAACTCTACCGTACGCCATGGTGCGGTTGCAACGCGAACGGCGGTTGAAGGCTTTCAACGATGCTCTGCCCGACTCCATCGATCTGATGGCACGCTCGCTTCGTGCCGGTCACTCGATGAACTCCTCTATCGAGATGATAGCCGAGCAATCACCCGAACCGCTCTCCACGGAGTTTGTGCAGGTGTACAAGCAACAGCAACTTGGCATGCAATTTCGTGACGCGCTGATGCAGATGGGTAGTCGTATTCCATCTCGCGACCTGCAATTTCTGATCACCGCCATTTTGGTTCAGAAAGAGACGGGAGGTGACCTGACCGAGATACTCGACCGCACGGCGCATGTGATTCGCGATCGCGTACGGATCGAAGGTGAAGTCCGTACACATACCGCTCAAGGTCGACTGACGGGATGGATACTAGGGCTGCTGCCGATTATTCTGCTGGCACTGTTGAACATCGTCAGCCCTGGCTATTCCTCTGTTTTGTTTCACGATGCGACAGGACAAAAACTGTTGTATGTCGGTGGAACTCTAATTGTTTTTGGCGGTCTAATTATCCGCAAAATCGTTAATGTTCAGGTCTGACTGTTCGTTATGAATCCACTGTTTAATCTCTTCTTCGGCACCACGATCTTTATCGCGCTAGCGATTGCGATTTATCTCATTTTTACCCGGACCTCGCGCGCTGCGCTACAGCGCATCCGTGAGATCACATACCATAGCAGGAACTTCCACCGCAGCGTTCCATTAGCCAGCAATACGGGGCGCAAGTTTATGACGATGGTTCACTGGGTGCGGGCACGTCTTGGACTTGTGACGGACACGTTGTTGCCGGAACGACTGGCAAACGCTGGCTATAAAGGCACGCTGTACTCAGAGATTTATACAACGACGCGCATTGTTCTTCCGCTGCTTGCGCTTTTGGGTGGGTGCGTCATCCCAAACGATCGCGGATTCTGGATGATTGCATTACCTGCGGTCGCCTATATTGCACCCAACATTGGGCTCACACGCATGGTTAAGCGACGCCGCGAGAAGATCCGCAGAAGCATTCCAGATACGGTTGATTTGCTTGTGATCTGCGTGGATGCAGGGTTGGGTATTGACCAGGCATTACTGCGAGTCGGGCAGGAGCTGGGTCACAGTCATCCCCAGATCACAGAGGAGATGTTGCAGATAAATCGCGAACAGCGTGCCGGAAAACCGCGCATCAAGGCATGGACTGACATGGCCGTGCGCAGTCAACTACCGGAGATCGAAGCCTTTTCCGGAATGTTGGTACAGACCGAACGCTTTGGCACGCCGATCGCGCGAGCCTTAAGTGCATTTGGCGACAACATTCGCATGAAACGCCGCCAGTTGGCCGAAGAGAAGGCGGCAAAGACTACCGTAAAGATTATTTTCCCTCTGGTGTTATTTATCTTCCCCAGCATGTTTCTTATACTGCTTGGACCCGCTGTGCTCAGCATTATGCGCGGCCTGTCAAGCGTGGGCCAGTGACCAAGACATCTGCTTGATGAGAAAAATATTATGCAAAGCTGAAACCACTGCGTGCGACCGGGAGAGTACGGATACGCTTGCCAGTAGCGGCGAAGACGGCGTTAGCAATGGCGGGCAGTATGGGTGGCAGGGCAGGCTCGCCGAGACCTGTGGGGCCGTACTCGC
>Ga0364921_10067_pt1 | contig 29862 bp, 28 predicted proteins | sample ExccelJu500001D3_2_FD_206956 | JGI IMG/M metagenome (GOLD analysis project Ga0364921, IMG submission 206956) | Enriched cells from Trout Bog Lake Hypolimnion, Wisconsin, USA - BchlTB.June20.5000.01.D3 | ecosystem: Environmental > Aquatic > Freshwater > Lake > Hypolimnion/Profundal zone | place...
AGAATAAGGATCTGAAGATGACAGTGATGATTACCCTTAACATTCCTCTTTTCCCCAATCAGTCCGATGAAATGCTTGCCTTATTGAAAAAGGCGCTTGTTGACACTCGTAATTATGCAGGGTGTCAAAGCATCGAAGTTTTCTTGAGGGAGGATCGGGCTAGCCTCTTATTAATTCAGCTTTGGGACTCTAAAGAACATCAAGAGGCTTATCTCAAATGGCGTATTGATACAGGCTTGGCTGGTCTAGTGGAGCCATTTATACCAAGCCCATTAATCTTCGAGCACTATGAAATTGCCTCAGATTGTTAATTTTACAAACTTAAGGTTATAAAAGAAAAAAAGCCCCTAGATTTCTCTAAGGGCTTTACTTATTTGGCTCCTCGACCTGGGCTCGAACCAGGGACCTACGGATTAACAGAGGAAAAAACACTCTAGTAGCTATACGGAAGTATATTTAATGTTAAGTAAAGATGGGTAATTTTAGAGATTTAATTAAGTTCTAGCGTCTGTTATCGGCCGAGGCTGTGTAAAAACCCAAAATACTTCCATTGATTTAGATTTAAAGCGTGTACACGGGTTTTGGCCTTCAATCAAACGCTTCTGGTTGAGCCAACAATTCTGTTTTGGTAATTTGTGATTTTTTAGTAACGCCTCGTAGAGGCGTTAATCAGGCCTGTTTATGACAGATTGAGTAAGGCTTTCGCCTTATGTCGCCATTGCTTTCATCAGATTGCCGCTGCCCATGATCTTCATGACCCGTTTGAGGTTGTAAGCCAGGATATGGAGGCTCATTTCTGTACTGACGTGCTCTTTGGTTTTGGTGAGGAAGTGCGTAGGCCCCATCCAACTCTTTAAGGTTCCAAAGGTATGCTCAATAGTGCAACGCCTGATCTTCATGGCATCAGGCATGGCTTCTAGATTGGCTTGCATCTGATCTAGCACTGCTTCATGCTCCCAGCGCTTGACTCTTCTGTTCACGCCAGTGGTGCATTGAGGCTTCAAGGTGCAGGTTTTACAGTTGGAGCTCCAGTAAGCAATCAGATTCTTGCCATGCTCCACGGTTTTAAATCGCTCTATTAATGCTTGCCCTGCAGGGCACTCGTATTCATTTTTATCAGGATGGTAGATAAAGGCATTCTTATCAAACAGGCCGTGAGATCTATTGCTAGACGTTTTACATTTAGGCATGATGGGAGTGACACCCAAGTCCATGCAGTCTTTAATCTCTTGCCCGCTGTAGTAACCCTTGTCCGCTACTACGGTCAGCTGCGTTACTTGCAGCGCCTCTTTCGCTTGGTTTGCTATCTTGGCTAGGCTACTGCGATCATGACCGACATTGGTGAGCTCATGGGCAACGATTAGATGGTTCTTCGTGTCCACGGCTGCCTGTACGTTATAGCCCACGATACCGCCGCCACGGTGTTGCATCGAGCGCGCATCGGGATCACTCATGGAGATCTGTTTATCTGGAGCTGCTTGCACTTTTTCTTCAACGGCTTGTAGCTGCGCCATTTGCTCTGTAAAGAGCGCGATGCGCTCTTTAAGTCTGACTTGGTGTGCGGTTGATTGGGCTGGAGAGTGCAGATCAGCCGCCTCTAAGTCTTTTAAGTACTGCGCAATACTAGCCTCAGCCTCTTGGATACGACGTTTGATCTTGGCCTGGGTGAAGTTTTGATCGGAGCTGTTCACTGCTTTAAATTTACTGCCATCGACTGCCACCATCGAGTCGGCAAACAAATTCATCTGGCGGCACAGTTCAATAAACTGGGCGCACACCTTACGGATGGCTTTGCCGTTCTCTTTACGGAAGTTCGCAATGGTTTTAAAGTCTGGGGCTAAGCGGGTAATGAGCCACATGAGTTCAACATTACGTAGCGCTTCAGTTTCAAGGCGACGGGTAGATTGGATGCGGTTCAGATAACCATAGACATACAGTTTCAAAAGTACTGCAGGATGATAAGAGGGTCTGCCAGTATCGGCAGGGATTACACCTTCAAAACCTAAACTATTTAAATCGAGCCCGTCGACAAAGAGGTCAATGACGCGTACGGGGTTTTCTTCGGTAATGTACTCATCAAGCAGCTCTGGTAACAGCGTACTTTGGGTTCGATCTTGGCCAGTAATGAATCGTTTCATCTTCATAAACACCCGTTAATTAGCGATACTTATTTAACGTTTGAGAGTACTTAGGTGTTTACAACAATAGGGGAATTAATAAGTGTTTTTACACAGCCTCGGCCGCTAGCAGCCCTCCAGGTACCAGCTGGATTTAAATATTGAGGAATGTATTAGATACCCACCCTCAAAGTTTAGCTACCTGCAGAAAATTGCCTTCCGTGATTGCTTTTCCACAACTTATGAATATTTAACTTTCTATTATTTTGGAGCCAGAGACCGAAGTCTCTGGGGTAGATATCTGGGATTAGATATTTAGCCAATTACCAATCTCCAGGGCTAAATTTGTTCAAGCATTTGCCAATACATGTCCTGCAGTGCTTATATTGATTGACCCCACTGGTTTTGAGGTAGGTATAGGTTCTGGTGGAGGTTTAGGTAAAGGTTTGACGGTACCTACGTGATTGCTGGTAAGGCAACAGACCATGCAATCGACCGTAGAGTATCTTTGAATTGAGCTATAACTTTTCTGTTTGCTATCAGTCTTTACTGTACGAACCTTGACTTCAATAATTAGACCTTTGAGTTGTACTGGTGATAGGCGCGCAATTCTCTCTTTTATATCTAAAACCTTCAATAGTTCAGTTGCCAACTTTGAGTGCCTAGATAGGGTAGCCCTCCTATTTCTACCAGGGGATGATTGCAGCGCTTTAGCGTTGTACCATGCATCAATTAATGTTCCAAAGTGCTCTCCGATGGAAACAATGCGAAAAGTAATCTTCACTTTTGGGCCAAAACTTTTATGAATGGTTTCATGGCTAACATAAGTTGCTTCATAATTTCCCTCTGGAATGAGGCTAAGGTTTCCCCAGTCAATAGAAAATTCATCGTTCATTTGTGCTCTGGCGATGATAAATTTTTTAGATTATTAGGGCGCTTTTCAAGGAGCCAAATTTTCAATAAAACTGGAAATTCTTCCGTGAGAAAAGTGCCGCTACGCACATTTGCAATGCTCGGACCAAAAAAATTACGATTAGTCTTCAAAAGTTGTGCAAAACTTCCTTTCGTCCAAATAGCCTTTATGCCTAGATTTGATTCATAAAATTCACTCCAGTGAACTAAGGGTTTTGTAAAGTCGATACTGCTTATTTTTCCTGACTGTTTCATACGTTTCTCCAATAATCGCCAACCACGGCAGTGGGAATTAGTATCGAGAATTTAGTAAAAATTTGCAGGAAAAATCGGTTGTAATAGTACTGAATTAGATCTAATCAAAAACTATTACAAGCGATTGGCCAATAGATTGGTAATATTTCTGGGCTCGATTTGAATGCCATGCTTAAGTAATGCAGTGCTTGCCCTCTTTAGGTGGCCATGGTCTCGCACCTTTTTTTCGGCATCAACGATGCTCTTTATTTTGAGAACATCTTCATTGCTATATTTTCGTTTACGTTCTTTGGTTTTTTCAATATGCTTTTCTAGCGCGTATCTTCCAAAGTTAATGGCTACCATTAGCTCCGCAGTAGTTGAGCTTTTGTCTGGGGTGTCGGCAATAGCACTCCATTGAATTGCGTGCTCAATTGATGCTGTAGCTCCCGTATTATTAAAATCCATTTCATTGGGTGTGTATATGAAATCACTTGGTTTGAAATAGAGAACTTTAATTCCGCCCCCAGTAAGAATGAACCTATTAGAGTTATTTGGCTGCTGAATTTCGCTCAGCAGATATTCCTGAATAATTGATTCGATTTCCTGCGACGAATAGTTATGAATATTGGATATCAGTCTTGTCATCAATTGCTCCAAGCGCGTCCTACGGCATCCACTAAATGTTGGTTAGATAAATGACTATAACGCCTAGCCATGGATGGACTCTTTTGACCCAACTGGGACATCACGGTGAGCTCGCTGGCATTAGCTTGAGACAGTAGGCTGGCAGCAACGTGACGTAGTAAATGAAAGCAAGTCAATTTCCCTTCAAGTCCGGCATCCTTTACGGCGGATTTATAGCTTCTAACAAAGTGATGATTCCCAAATACTAGGTCTGATGGCTGGTAGTGGGCTCGTTTTATCTTATGCAGCTGCTCTATGGCGCTATTTGAAAGGGCGCAAGAATAGGCCGAACCATTCTTGGAGGTTGGAACCGAAATCAGTTTTTTATCAAAATTAATGTCAGACCACTTGAGTTTGCGTAAATTTCCCAAACGTAGGCCGGTACTGGCTGCTGTGGCGATGATGGCTGGCAAAGGCTTCCAACGGGCTAATCCAGCCACTAAAATAAGCCTATCGATCTCTGCCCGGGTAATTTCAATATAGCGGGCATTATCTTCCCTCTGTTTGGTCACAAATTTTGTTGGGGATTGATAGGATCTAGGGAGCAAATAGCGTTCTTTAGCCATCTTTACTAGCGTTGGGAAGGCCATCAAGAGCTTATTGATTGTGGCGGGGGCATGAGGCTCACCAGTAGCCACTACGCGTCTTGTAACGTTTGGAGGCCTACCCGATCGAATCACTTTAGATTTGCCTGCAGCCATATAAACACTGAGCGCACGCTCGATATCCTCTGGCGTAATGTCTAGCCAAGGCTTATGACCTAGCTGGGCAATCCAGAACTGGCAACGGGTAACAAGGGAATGATCGGGGCCCGTATAGGTCGCGATCAATTTTAGGGCGGTATCGCCAAAAACTACTTTATCCATATTCCAAAACTCCTCTAGTCTTAACAGCCCAGTTCGACGGAGAAATCCGTCGAACTAATGACCGCCATGGTTGGCGACTAAAGTGTTTGGCTCCTCGACCTGGGCTCGAACCAGGGACCTACGGATTAACAGTCCGGCGCTCTACCAACTGAGCTATCGAGGAATAAGCCGATATTATAGCAAGATGAAAGCAACTCTTCCGACTTCCATCAAGATCCCCAAAGTACTGACCATTGCTGGGTCCGATAGCGGTGGTGGGGCGGGGCTGCAGGCCGATCTTAAAGTCATTGCTGCTCTTGGTGGATATGGGATGTCCGTCATCACCGCCATCACGGCTCAGAACACTTTAGGGGTCACTCGCATCCAAGATGTAGACCTTGATGTGGTTGAGGCTCAGATCGATGCCGTGCTTCTGGATATAGGGGCCGACATTGTCAAAATTGGTATGTTAGCGAGCCCAGAAATCGTTTTAACTGTTGCAAAGAGTTTGCGTCGTCACGGGGTAAAAAATATTGTCTTAGACCCAGTATTGAGGGCAACATCTGGGGCTAGCTTAGGTGGTGACGATACAGCTCAAGCCATGATTAAAGAATTATTTCCGATGGCGACATTAATTACGCCAAATCTAGATGAGACATCCTTATTATTGGGTCGCGAAGTTTCTGGTCCTGAGGATTTCAAACTGGCTGCGCAAGAATTACTCGATATGGGTCCACAGGCAGTGTTAATTAAAGGTGGTCACCTAGATGCAAAGCACACGCAGTTGATTGACTTCTTAATGTGGAGAACTGTGGAGGACGGTCTTGAGGTGATTCAGTCAAAAGAATTCAAGCACTATCGAGTTCCCACAGAGAACACGCATGGGACTGGTTGCTCATTGGCTTCAGCCATTGCCACCTACTTAGCAGATGGTCATGACCTCAGTCATTCGGTTGCTAAAGCAATTTCGTATGTTGAGGCAGGTTTAGAGGCTGGACGATTCTTGATTATTGGTGAAGGTCCAGGGCCGCTGTGGCATATGTTCGAATTCTATCCAACAGCGCTTCCTAAAGAAGAGGGGTAGTTTTACTGCCCCTTAGGTTTTCATTAATTCTTGAAGTTTTTTGACTGCAGCTTTTGGATCTTTGGCGCTGGTAATAGCTCGAATCACTGCTACTGAGCCCACACCACTTTGCGCCACCGCATGAATACTGGTTTCATCTATGCCACCAATGGCAACGAGTGGATAGTGACTCATCAGTTTGGCGTATTGATAGATCCGGCCTAGACCTTGTGGGGCTGTGGGCATCTGCTTGATCGGTGTTGGAAAGACTGCGCCCATCGCAATATAACTGGGGCAAAAACGATCTGCGTAAACCATCTCGGCATATCCATGGGTGCTCAGGCCGAGTCGTAGGCCTGAAGAGCGGATCGCTTCTAAATCAGCAGTCTCCATATCTTCTTGACCGAGATGGACGCCATAAGCCCCGGCATCTATGGCCTCTTGCCAATAGTCATTGATAAATAACAAAGTCTTACTACCCTCAACTGCTGCAACAGATTGCGCAATCTGTTTTCTAATCTTTGATTTTTCGTCCGACTTAAAGCGCAGTTGCACGGTTGGTAGCTCAGCGTCAACCATACGCTTAATCCAATCAGAGTCTGGCATCACGCCGTACAGCCCTAAACGTTTTGGACATTCGGCAAAGGCCTTGGGATTCATATTGCGCGTCCAAGGGATTAAATCAAAATGCTCGGGTCTTCTGGGCCATTTAAAAGGATCGAAGCCACCATCTTGATACACCATGCGTGACCATGCTTTGCCAAGTACGTTGGCATCAGACTCAATAAAGCCCATTTCAATTGCTGCTAAGGCGCCAGCCAATTCATAATGGTCGCTTGCATGCTCGTTATCAATTTTTGGAGGTGGCGAAGCAAAGGTATAGACTGGAATCGCAATGGCTAAGTCTGCTGCACGATGTGCTGCAACAATTTGATCTGCCAGGTCGCGAACAAGACTCATATCTTGATATTAACTGCCTTAGTTAGCTTTGATGCCAAAAGGGTGTACCAACCAATGGAGTGCTAGCTTGGGCGGAGTCTTGTGCCTGCATAGCGCCTGACAAAAATGCCGAGCGACCAGCATCGACTGCCATAGCAAATGCTTTAGCCATCACTACAGGATCTTCCGCTAGAGCAACAGCGGTATTGAGTAATACACCATCAAATCCCCATTCCATCACCGTGCAGGCATGAGATGGCAAACCAAGCCCTGCATCTACCAGCAAGGGAACCTGTAGTCTCTCGCGCAATAACTTCATGGCATAGGGATTCAGTGGCCCTTGGCCAGTACCAATGGGGGCGGCCCATGGCATCACAGCCTGGCAGCCAACATCCACTAAACGTTGACACAAAATCAGATCTTCAGTGCAGTAAGGTAGGACCTTGAAACCATCTTTAATCAAAGTCTCAGCTGTTTGCACCAGTCTCAGCGTGTCAGGCTGCAAGGTGTAGTCGTCACCAATGAGCTCTAACTTAATCCAATCGGTCTCAAAAACTTCACGAGCCATTTGGGCGGTGGTGATGACTTCTTGGGGGCTGTGGCATCCAGCAGTATTGGGTAGTACGGGCACCGCCATTTTCTTGAGCAGGTCCCAAAAACCACTATGCGCTTCTGCAGTTGCGCTGCCTTGACGACGCAAGCTGACCGTAATCATGGCGGGATTGGATGCTGTAACGGCATTCTCCAGAATGTGTGGGGAAGGGTAACGTGAAGTCCCTAGCAATAAGCGACTAGCAAAACTTTCCCCATACAGCACTAAGGGGTCTGTATTTGCGAAGTGTTTGGGTAATGGTGCAGTCATCTTGATCTTTTACCCGCCAGTCACAGGTGCAATGATTTCAATACGATCGTTCTCATGCAGAATGTGCTCGGCATGTTTTGTTTTTGGAACGAAGCTCAGATTTACAGCAACCGCATAGGGTGGTTTGGCTTCAATCAGTCCAAGCACATCACTGACCTTGCTTCCCAGGGGAAGTTGATGCTCTGTTTGATTGACGATTACGCGCATAGACTGAGCTCTTGAGTGCCGAGTACTTTATTGACGCGTAAGCCCAGATCCGTGGCTGTCTTGCTATTGCCCTCGTCGAGAAGTTCTAATGCGCAGTCCATGACTGCCGGTGAAATCATAAAGCCATGGCGATATAAACCATTAATCAACATCAATCCAGTTTGACCTTTTTCTTTGCTAAATTTAATTTCTGGAAGATTGTCTTTTAGGGTCGGGCGGCATTGCGTTGCCATTTCTAAAATACGGGCTTCTGCAAAACCACTATGCACGGTATAGACCGAACTCAAAAGCTCCATGGCGGAACGCACGCTGACCTCTGAGAGATCTTCAGATTCAATTTCAGTGGCACCCACAACGTAAATATGATTTTCTTTGGGGGCGATGTAAATCGGGTAACGCGGATGAATCAAACGAGTAGGACGTTGTAGATTGACCTCGGGTGCATAAAGTCGTACTACTTCGCCACGCACGCCACGTAAGGGGTTATGACTCGCATCATCAGCTTGCCACGCAGCTTTAGCGCCAATTCCGCGACAGTCAATTACCCAGTCGTAGCCACCATCTGCGCGCAATTGCTCTGGTTCGGCAGAGGTATTCCAGTGGCATTTGACCTTCAACAACTCCAGTTCGATGAGTAAGGCATCTAGCAACTGTCGGTTATCAAGCTGCCCTTCATCAGGTAAATACAAGCCCTGTGTAAAGCGATCCGCAACACTAGCTTCAATATCTCGTAGGGATTGGCTATCGAGTTTTTGTGGTGCAACTAGCTGCTGGTTATTGCGGCTATTTCTTTCAAGGTGGGACGTAAAGCGATCTGCCTCACTTGCATCTTGGCGGTGCCACAAAATGAGCGTGCCTTTTTGCTGAAAAAATACCGGCGTTGATAAGTCTTCAATGACTTGTTTCCAGCGAGGTAGGCTATGGACTCCCATACGGACCACGTTATCTTCCGTGATGGCAGATTCAGCCAGTGGGGCAAGCATCGCTGCGGCGATTCGGGCTGCCGAGAGATCGGCGCTTGTGCTGCCTTTCTCAAAGAGATTCACCTGAGCTCCGCGCTGAGCAAGCGCAACAGCAAGCATCCGACCCATCAGACCGGCACCTACTATTGCATATTTGCTATTAGCGAACTGACTCATCGATATTGCTTACTGATAGATCTCGCTACCGCGTTTACGGAACTCTGCTGACATTTCTTCCATGCCCTTCGCAGCTTCCTGGACCGCATCCGTAACTTCTGTAATCGGAATGACCTTCGCTACCTTTGGATTGCCATCAGCATCTAAAGTAGCTGCATATTCACGTACTTCTTGCGTGATTTTCATAGAGCAGAACTTAGGACCACACATCGAGCAGAAGTGAGCAATCTTCGCACCTTCAGCCGGCAGGGTAGCATCGTGGTATTCACGTGCACGTTCTGGGTCCAGGCCTAGATTAAATTGATCTTCCCAGCGGAATTCAAAGCGGGCTTTAGATAAAGCATTGTCACGAACTTGAGCGCCCGGCAATCCCTTTGCAAGATCGGCACCATGAGCGGCAATCTTGTAAGTAATGATGCCTTCACGCACATCTTCTTTATCTGGCAAGCCTAAATGCTCTTTTGGTGTGACATAGCAAAGCATGGCAGTGCCATACCAGCCAATTTGTGCAGCACCAATACCGCTCGTAATGTGATCATAGCCTGGAGCAATATCGGTAATCAATGGTCCAAGGGTATAGAAGGGGGCTTCTAAGCAGTGCTTAAGCTCTTCAGTCATGTTTTCTTCAATGCGCTGCATTGGCACGTGACCAGGACCTTCAATCATCACCTGAACATCATGCTCCCATGCTTTGGCAGTGAGTTCGCCCAGTGTATGGAGTTCGCCAAATTGCGCAGCATCATTGGAGTCCGCAATGCAGCCTGGGCGCAAACCATCACCCAAGCTAAATGACACGTCATAGGCTTTCATGATCTCGCAGATTTCATCAAATCTTGTGTAGAGGAAGTTTTCCTTATGGTGAGCTAAACACCACTTGGCCATAATAGATCCACCACGTGAAACGATGCCAGTAATACGATCAGCCGTTAAGGGCACATAGCGTAGCAATACACCGGCATGAATTGTGAAGTAATCCACGCCTTGCTCTGCTTGCTCTACCAGGGTATCGCGGAACATTTCCCAGGTGAGATCTTCAGCAACACCACCGGTTTTATCCAGTGCTTGATAGATGGGAACGGTGCCAATAGGTACTGGTGAATTACGAATAATCCATTCACGGGTTTCATGAATATGCTTACCAGTGGAGAGATCCATGATGGTGTCAGCACCCCAACGAATTGACCAAACCATTTTTTCAACTTCTTCATTAATGGAAGAAGTTACAGCAGAGTTACCAAGGTTGCCGTTAATTTTCACGCGGAAATTGCGACCAATAATCATTGGCTCTAATTCAGGGTGATTAATGTTCGCAGGAATGATGGCGCGACCAGCAGCAATTTCAGATCGGACAAATTCACCGGTAACTGTCTCAGGTAAGTTGGCGCCGTAGCTCTTGCCGGGATGTTGCTTGAGGAGTTGCTTGTATTCTGGATTCTTGCGTAACTGATCAATGCCCATGGATTCACGTAGTGCTACGTATTCCATTTCTGGTGTGATGATGCCTTTGCGGGCGTAGTACATCTGACTGACATTGCTGCCAACTTTAGCAACGCGTGGTGCGCTAATGTGAGCAAAGCGTAAAGTTTGCGTGGCTTCATCTTGAGAGCGTGCAACACCGTACTCAGAGCTAGGCCCGGCAAGTTGTTCGGTGTCATTGCGCTCTTTAATCCAGTTATCACGCAATCTTGGTAAACCTTTTTCTAGGTTAATGACTATTTCTGGATCGCTATAAGGGCCGGATGTGTCGTAAACGGGGACTGGCGGATTAGGCACCATTTGTTCGCCAACGCGGGTAGACAATTGCTCAATCATGCGGAAGGGCGCTTTGATATCTGGACGCGAACCTTCTAAATATGTTTTGGTGGATGCCGGATAGGCAAATTTTTGACCGAAGTCACGTTCTAAGCTTTTTAAGCTTGGAATCTCGTGTTTAGCGTTTTTGCTTTCAGGCTTGCCTGTACTCATGTCCATCTCCTAGCGTTTTTAGATGGACGAAACCGGGTGTCGGTCTGATGTAACTCCCCACGCCAGCATTACCTGGATCGGGTTTTAGGGTCTTTCTCAGCGCCACCAGCAAAACATCCGCTGGAGGGCACCCCTGTTTCATCCTTAGTTCAGATTTAACCACGAAAATGCCGCCCTAGGGATGATCCGCATCAAGGGGCTGATTTAAGGCTATTTATGGTTCCGCAGTATGAAATCCGCTGTTACAAAGGCGGCATCGCTGGTGAATTCATCAGCCAAAATGCGGGCTGCAGCCTCGGCAAGGGAAATTTCGATGAAACCACTGACTTCGCCGTCATGATTGGTGGGGATGAAGTTATCGGCAAGCTCAAGGTCATAAACATACAGTTGCTCATCATGAAAGCCTCGACCTGGGATTGGTCGACGCATATGAATTCTGCCAACAGGCGTAATCTGGGCTGCAATGTGTGGAGGCACACCAGCCTCTTCCCAGAGTTCTCTGCAGGCATTAACCAAAGGGGTTTCATCTGCAGCAATGCCACCAGATGCCAAGTTATCCAGCCGTCCAGGATCGGTTGCCTTGCTTTCACTGCGGCGCCCAAGCCATACATTACCTGCTTTGGTGTAACCGTTGATGTGGCTAGCCATACTTCTAAAGCCAAAGGTTCTAAATGCCGCTCGTTCTAAGCGGAAATACTCGTGACCATTTTGATCAAGCCAAGAAAATTCTTCATTGCGCCATCCAGGGATAAAGCCTCCCGAGCGCATTCTTTCTGCCAGAGAGCTTAGGTTGGCTGAAACCTCAATCGGTCGCACGGATGCAATATGCAAAGCCTCGTGCCCGAGTGCAATATTGGGAATCGGATCCTTGAGTAATGATTCTTGCAGGTAAGGAATAAATTCAGGATTAAGATGACCAATTATTTGATTGCTGTTACTCCCGCCTTCAAAGTAAATCGGCATATAGTCGGGCGGGGCCGATCTGGCAGTGTTTTGTAGCATCTCCTCTAATGCAGCTAGAGTGCTGGTGTTGAGCGTATTCATATAGAAAGTGTAAGAGAAAAAGATGGAGACAAAGAATAAATTGCCACACGGCGGCCAAATTCTGGCAAACGCCTTGGTAAGACAGGGCGTTGATTTGGCTTTTGGGGTCCCTGGGGAAAGCTTCCTGCCCTTATTAGATGGCCTAGTAGATCATTCCAAGGACTTTCGCTTCATCACTTGTCGCCAAGAAGGCGGCGCAGCTTACATGGCAGAGGCTTATGCCAAACTCACCGGCAAGCCTGGTGTGGTGATGGTGACCCGTGGGCCTGGTGCATCCAATGCCATGGTTGGAATACATACTGCGTATCAAGACTCTACGCCTCTGGTGCTATTGATTGGTCAGGTTGGTACTGACATGGTGGAGCGTGAAGCCTTTCAAGAGATGGATTACCGCCGCCTCTATTCAGAATGCACAAAGTGGGTTGGCAGTATTGATCGGGTTGATCGGATTGATGAATTTGTCTCCCATGCCTTTCATATTGCGCAGTCTGGGCGTAAGGGTCCGGTAGTGTTGGCTTTGCCTGAAGACATTCTTTACGAATATGCTCACGAGAAACCAACAGCAGCAGCGCATATTGTTCAGCCTGGCTTAGATCTCGCTATCTTCAATGATGCTATGGAGCTCTTTACCAATGCCAAGAAGCCAATGATTCTGGCTGGTGGCGGCAATTGGAATGCATCTGCTTGTGAAGTATTGAGTGCTTGGGCGAAGCGCGAAGGCGTTCCAGTTGCTACGAGCTTTCGGTCTCAGGACCTAATTGATAACCAAGATGCTTGTTATGCCGGTGACTTGGGGATTGGCGCCAACCCCGCACTCGTCAAACGCATTCAAGAGTCAGACGCTTTACTAGTCATTGGTGAGCGCTTGGGAGAAATGACCACGGCTGGCTACAGCATCCTCTCTGTGCCAACACCAAGCAATAAGGTCATTCATGTTTTATCTAGTCCGGATGAACTTGGTCGGGTGTATCGCCCAGAATTTGCGATCAACTGCAGTCCTGAGAACTTCTGCGCTGCTTTGAGTGAAGTTCAAATGGGTAAGCAACACGATCTACAAGCGATGGCTGGCGCTCATGTTGAGTATCTGGCCTTTTCAGCGCCAATTACCGTCAAAGGTGATCTGCAACTCGCCCACATCATGGCGTCATTACCTGCCAGCATTCCCCGTAATGCCATTTTGACTAATGGTGCGGGTAACTTCGCAACCTGGGTACACCGCTTTTACCCCTATGGCGGATTTAAAAGTCAATTAGCGCCCGCAAACGGCTCTATGGGGTATGGCCTCCCAGCGGCCATCGCTGCAAAAATTGTGGATCCCAGCAGAGTGGTGATTGCAGTGTGTGGTGATGGTGATTTCATGATGAATTGCCAAGAGCTAGCAACAGCAGCGCGTTATGAAGCATTCCCAATCATTCTCTTAGTCAATAACAGCATGCTCGGGACTATACGCATGCATCAAGAGCGCGAGTTCAATCAACGCGTCATGGGCACGGGCTTAACCAATCCTGATTTCATTAAGTTTGCAGATAGCTTTGGTATGCCAGCATATCGCGTGAGTAAGACCGATGAGTTTGCGCCAGCTTTTGCCAAAGCTCTAGCAAGCAATCGTGGTGCTCTCATTGAGCTGGTGTTAGATCAAGAGGTGATCTCTCCATCAAAGCTGCTCTCACAACTAGGGAAGTGATTTATCGAAGCACGAAAAAAGAAAAGGGCGCTTAGCGCCCTTTTTTAATGCCCTTAATTGAAATATCGCTACTTAAGTCATTAATCGACTTTTGCACCAGAGTCTTTTACAACTTTAGTCCACTTGGCAATTTCATTCTTAATGTAGGCAGTAAATTGCGCTGGCGTATTGCCAACCGGCTCTGCACCCATTGCAATATATTTTTCTCTTACTGATGGGCTATTGATGGCTTTGATGAGTTCCGCACTTTCTTTATTGACAAGATCTTGCGGCATTCCAGCGGGACCAACAATTCCGAACCAGGCGGTTGCTTCATAACCAGGTAAATTCGCTGCTTCAGCAACGGTTGGCAAATCCGGGAATGCAGGTGAGCGTTTTAAGCTAGTCACTGCCAGTGCTTTTAGGCGCCCAGCACGAATGTAGTTAATGCAAGAAGGTAAGTTATCAAACATCAGGTCAACATTGCCCGCCATGAGATCAGTCACGGCCGGCGGACTGCCCTTATAAGGCAGGTGGGTCATGAATGTCTTTGTCATGGACTTAAATAGTTCTCCGGCCATATGGGTTGAGGTCCCATTGCCACTAGAGGCCATATTGATTTTTCCTGGATTGGCCTTGGCGTAGCGGATTAAGTCATTGACGGAATTGATATTGTTCTTTGCTGCAAATTCTGGGTTGAGCACAATGACGTTTGGCAGCTCAGCAGCAAGCGTAATCGGTGTGAAATCTTTAATCGGATCAAAAGGTAATTTGCCACCACCTTGGGTATACAAAGGAAGGTTAATTCCGTGCGTGCCAACTGACGCCATGAGCCAGGTGTATCCATCAGGCGGAGATTTTGCTACCGCTTCAGCGCCAATATTTCCACCGGCACCTGGTTTGTTATCGATGACAACAGTCCACTTCGCTGTAGAAAGTAATTCATTCTGAATGGGGCGCGCAATGTTATCAGTTGCACCACCAGCAGGAAACGGAACAACTAAACGAATTGGCTTATTCGGAAATGTACTTTGTGCGTATGCACTGAGTGTGATTGATGCGCAACACACAATAGTGGCAGCAATGAAACTTGCTGCGCTTGCACATCCATGGTGAATCTTTTTCATTTCTGTCTCCGTCTTTATATTCTTTAGCTATATCAAGCATTGGCTTATACACAATGTAAACGATTATTTCTTTACTGGTAAGTAGTGCCTAATATTTAGGCAAGACAGGTCTGTCTATACAAATCGGTGACTTACGAAAACTTTTGTCGATTTATCCACAAAAGCTGTGGATAAGTTTTGGTCCCGCCGACAGGAATCGAACCTGTATCCCACGCTTAGGAGGCATGTGCACTATCCATTGTGCTACGGCGAGCTGAAAAATATGGTATTGAAACTATTACCAACCACAAAGAGCCCAAACCTGGTTTGTTAAGGCAACCATCATAGTGGGTGCAAAGTAACTTGAAAATACTGCCGCCAAAATGAACAAGGCAGCAATGTAAAGAGTCCACCGCATGAGACTCTTCTTTCTTTTAGGCTGTAGCAGGTCGGTGGATTGCACGTTCTTTGACGGGTAGATTGATCATGAAAGCAAAAACGCCCAAGGCAATGGCAATTTCCCAAACAATTAAGTAGGAGCCGGTCTTATCGAATAGATAGCCACCCAAGTATGCGCCGCAAAAGCTGCCCAGTTGGTGTGAAAAGAAAATTAAACCAGAAAGCATGGTGAGGTATTTAACACCGAAGATCTGGGCAACAATCCCATTGGTGAGGGGGATGGTAGAAAGCCAGAGGAAACCCATAATCGAAGCAAAGATGTAGGTAGTCATGGGGCTTAGTGGTAGCCATAGGAAGCCGATGATGGCTATAGATCTTCCCAAATAGATGCCAGACAGTAAGTAACGCTTAGGGAAGTGTTGGCCTAACATGCCTGCGGCATAGGTACCAAAGATGTTGAACAGCCCAATTAAGGCTAAAGCAGTTGTTGCAACGGCAGGTGCACCAACATCAGGATAAATCTTGGATAAATCCTTCAGGTAAGGGGCAAGGTGAACGGCAATAAAGACCACCTGAAAGCCGCAAACAAAATAACCCAAAGTCAGGAATCTAAAGCTTGGATTTTTAATGGCCTCTCGCAAGGCCTCTTTGATCGTTTGATCGCCGAGATTATGTGTATGAACAAAATTCTTTTCACGCAACATAAAGGCAATTGGGATCATCAGACTGGCCATCAAGGCAAGTATCAGGAGCGCATCTTGCGAGCCAAAATTACTTAACAAGCCTTGCTCTGTTGGAATCATCAGGAATTGCCCGAATGATCCTGCTGCTGCTGCAATACCCATTGCCCAAACACGCTTATCTGCAGAGACGTTGCGCCCTAAGATGCCGTAGATCACGCTATAAGTCGTTGCTGTTTGTGCAAGACCAATGAGTAGACCGCCAGCAAAGGTAAAGTTCAACACATCGCTCGAGAGAGCCATCCCAGCCAATCCAAGCGCATACAAAATACCACCGGCAATCATGATTTTGAACGCACCATAGCGATCCGCTAGCGCCCCAGTGATCGGTTGAAAGGCGCCCCAAATGAGATTTTGCAACGCAATAGTCAGAGCAAAGGTTTCTCTACCCCAGCCATTAGCAGAGGTGATAGGTAGGTTGAATAAGCCAAAGCCATGGCGGATACCCATGGATAGCGTCACCATGAGGCCACCAAATATCAATACTTGTTTGAGAGATAGTGAGTTTGCTGGCTTGTTATCAGACATTGGGTTTAGATAACTCCTTTTTTGCGCAGCTGCTCTATCGCTTGAGTATCAAGCTTGAGGCGCTCATGCAATATCGCATCGGTATGCTGACCTAAGGTTGGCGGTGGCATCCGCAGCTCCACTGGCGTTTTGGAGAGACGCATTGGACTGGCGACTAGCTTCATTTGGCCAGTGGTGGGGTGAGGTACATGGAGCTCAATCTCACGCGCTTTAACTTGCTCGTTCTCAAAAACTTCCTTGAAATTGTTAATAGGTCCACAAGGTACGCGTGCTGTTTCAAGCAAGGTAATCCATTCTGCTTTGGTTTTCTTGCGAGTCATTTCTTCTAGCAAAGGAACCAATTGCTTGCGATGTTGAACACGCAGGGGGTTTTCACAATAGAGCGGATTGTCTGCGAGATGGGCTTCGCCCCCCGCAGTGACGAAGTGTTTAAATTGACCGTTATTCCCAGCGGCAACAATGATCCAGCCGTCCGCTGTCGGGAGGGTTTGGTAAGGAACGATGGTTGGAGAAGCATTGCCCCAGCGTAATGGGACTTCATCAGAGCACAAATAAGCACTTGCCACATTGGCCATCACCGCAATCTGAGTATCTAAGAGTGCCATGTCGATATATTGACCTTCACCAGTGCGATCACGATGCACCACGGCAGCCAAAATGGCTGTGCTGGCATACATGCCAGTAAAGATATCAGCAATGGCAACGCCGGCTTTTTGGGGGCTTGCCCCAGTAAATTCATGCTCCTCGCCCGTCACGCTCATAAAGCCACCCATCCCTTGGACGATGAAGTCATACCCTGGGCGATGGGCATAAGGGCCTGTTTGACCAAAACCCGTTATGGAACAGTAGATTAGGTCAGATTTAACCTTTTTAAGGCTCTCGTAGTCCAAACCATACTTTTTGAGCTGATCGACTTTGTAATTTTCAATGACGATATCCGATTCAGCGGCCAACTTGCGGATGATTTCTTGGCCTTCAGGCTGGCTAATATCGACCGTAATCGACTGTTTATTGCGGTTTATCGCGATGAAATAGGCGGTTTCTTCGGTATCTTTGCCTTGGGCGTCTTTCGCAAAGGGAGGCCCCCAGTGGCGAGTGTCGTCCCCAGCTCCTGGCCGCTCGACCTTGATCACGTCGGCACCAAGGTCGGCGAGGTTTTGCGCACACCAAGGTCCAGCTAGCACCCGGCTTAGATCTAAAACACGTATATGACTTAAGGCTCCCATGCTCTAATTTTGGCATGGATGATGGGGTAATTCGGGAAAAGTTCCGACTTTGCCTCAGACATGACTACAATTTGCGCGCATGGCTACCCGTAAAACCTCTGAATACAGCGAATCATCAATCCAAGTCCTAAAAGGACTGGAACCAGTCCGTCAGCGGCCTGGAATGTACACGCGCACCGACAATCCCCTACATGTGATCCAGGAAGTCCTGGATAACGCTTCTGACGAAGCCCTTGGTGGTTTTGGTAAGCACATTACCGTTACTTTGCACACTGATAGCAGTGTGAGTGTTGAGGATGATGGCCGTGGTATTCCGGTGGGAATGCATCCGACTGAGAAATTGCCGGTCGTGGAGATTGTCTTCACCCAGTTACATGCAGGTGGTAAGTTTGAAAAAGGTAGCGGCGGTGCTTATGCCTTCTCTGGCGGTTTGCATGGTGTTGGCGTGTCTGTTACGAATGCCTTATCCAAGCGCTTAGAAGTTACCGTATGGCGTGAAGGCCAAGTATCAACGCTGACTTTTGCAGACGGCAGAGTCATCGAGAAGCTGAAAACACGCGCTTCAGGTAAGGACGACAAGTCGCACGGTACGCGAGTTCGTGCCTGGCCTGACGGTAAATATTTTGATAACTCGGCAATTCCGATGCCTGAGTTAATACGTCTACTGAGATCAAAGGCTGTATTGCTGCCAGGCGTCAAAGTGACGTTGATTCAAGAAAAATCTGGCGACAGCCAAACTTGGCAATACGCCCAAGGTTTACGCGGTTACTTGAATGAAGCTATAGCGCAAGCAGGTCATGGTGCTGAAGTGATTCCACCATTTGAAGCTGAGCAATATGCAACTGGCAATGGCGATGATGATTCATTCGCTGAGGGCGAGGGCGCTGCTTGGGTTGTCGCCTGGACTGAAGATGGTCCGCCAGTGCGTGAAAGTTACGTCAATTTAATTCCAACACCTGCTGGCGGCACGCATGAAAGCGGCTTGCGTGAAGGTTTATTTAACGCGGTAAAAGGTTTTATTGAGATGCATGCGTTACAACCCAAAGGTGTGAAGCTTATGCCTGAGGACGTATTTGCACGAGCTTCCTTTATTTTGTCAGCCAAGGTCTTAGATCCGCAGTTTCAAGGTCAGATTAAAGAGCGCTTAAATTCACGTGATGCCGTTCGCCTGGTTTCTGGCTATACAAAATCTGCTTTAGAGCTTTGGCTAAATGAGCACGTCGATTACGGTCGCAAGTTGGCTGACTTGGTGATTAAGCAAGCCCAAGCAAGAACACGCGCCGGGCAAAAGGTAGAAAAGAAAAAATCTTCTGGTGTAGCTGTTCTGCCTGGCAAGCTCACCGATTGTGAGAGCCAAGACATCGGCATGAATGAAATCTTCTTAGTTGAGGGAGATTCCGCCGGTGGTTCAGCGAAGATGGGTCGCAATAAAGAATACCAAGCCATTCTGCCTTTACGCGGCAAGGTTCTCAATACTTGGGAAGCCGAGCGCGACCGCCTATTTGCCAATAATGAAGTTCACGATATCGCCGTAGCGATTGGCGTTGATCCCCATGGCGCTAATGACACTCCTGATTTATCAAACCTTCGTTACGGCAAGGTTTGTATTTTGTCCGATGCGGACGTTGATGGTGCGCACATTCAAGTTCTGTTATTAACCCTGTTCTATAAGCATTTTCCTAAATTGATTGATTTAGGGCATATCTATATTTCCCGCCCGCCTTTGTTTAGGGTTGATGCACCAGCACGCGGCAAGAAACCTGCGCAGAAAATCTATGCACTGGATGCAAGCGAGCTAACCGCGATTGAAGATAAGTTGCGTAAAGACGGTGTTAAAGAATCTGCTTGGCAAATCTCTCGTTTCAAAGGTTTGGGTGAGATGAGTGCCGAACAATTATGGGATACCACCCTAAATCCAGATACCCGCCGTTTATTACCAGTGACTTTAGGTGCATGGACACAAGATGAAACAATCAAGACTATGGACATGTTGATGGGTAAATCAGAATCCGGTGCGCGTCGCGATTGGTTAGAAGAGCGCGGTAATGAAGTTGAGGCAGATATTTAATGGTTACTAAAAAAACACCAGGCACATCCGATCTGGATCAGGCTGATTTATTTTCTGGCGTTGACGAGATAAATATTGTTGAGATTCCGAAGTCCACCGCAAAAGTAGCATCTGCTGGTGGCCCTAAGGATCCACATGATCCAAAGGTTGTGGAATTAAACGAAGACGACAAAGATAGTTTGACGCTAGCTGTTTATGCCGAGCGCGCCTACTTGGATTACGCTATTAGCGTTGTGAAGGGTCGGGCATTGCCTGATGTGGCGGATGGTCAAAAACCTGTCCAGCGCCGTATTTTGTTCTCGATGAGCGAGATGGGGCTGCGTGCCGATGCGAAACCCGTCAAGAGCGCCCGCGTTGTGGGTGATGTTCTCGGTAAGTTTCATCCGCATGGCGACCAATCTGCATATGACGCATTAGTACGCTTGGCACAAAGTTTTTCTCTGCGATACCCCTTAATTGATGGTCAAGGTAACTTTGGCTCACGCGATGGTGATGGCGCTGCTGCAATGCGTTATACGGAGGCACGCTTAACCAAGATTGCGAACTTACTACTAAGCGAGATTGACGAAGGTACGGTCGATTTCACGGCGAACTATGACGGTTCATTCCAAGAGCCTAAGTTATTGCCAGCGCGTTTACCATTTGTTTTGCTCAACGGCGCCTCAGGGATTGCTGTTGGTATGGCAACCGAGATTCCATCGCATAACTTGCGTGAAGTAGCTGCAGCAGCAATTGCTTTAATGAAGACTCCAAAACTTTCTACGGCTGAATTGCTGGAGATTATTCCTGGACCAGACTTCCCAGGCGGTGGCCAAATTATTTCAACGCCAGCAGACATTGCTCAGATTTATGAAGCTGGTCGCGGTAGCCTGAAAGTTCGTGCGCGTTGGTCAGTTGAAGAGCTTGCTCGCGGTCAGTGGCAGATTGTAGTGAATGAACTTCCTCCAGCAACCTCATCACAACGGGTGTTGCAAGAGATTGAGGAGATTACCAATCCAAAAGTCAGAGTCGGCAAGAAATCCTTAACGCCCGAGCAAAATAATCTCAAATCCACCATTCTGAATGTGTTGGACGGTGTTCGTGATGAATCTAGTAAGGACGCAGCTGTACGCTTGGTTTTTGAACCGAAGAGCAAAAACATTGACGTGAATGAGTTCGTCAATCTCTTGCTAGCACACACCTCTTTAGAGTCCAATGCGCCAATGAACTTGGTGATGATTGGCAATGATGGTCGACCACGTCAAAAAGGTCTAAAAGAAATTATTTCCGAGTGGATTGCGTTCCGGGTTGCTACTGTTACGCGGCGCACCCAATATCGCCTCGGTAAAGTCAAAGACCGTATGCATATTTTGGAAGGGCGTTTAACTGTTCTTCTGAACATTGATAAGGTGATTAAGATCATTCGCAATAGCGATGAGCCTAAAGCCGACTTAATCAAAGAGTTCAAACTCAGCGATCGTCAAGCTGAAGATATTCTTGATATTCGTTTGCGTCAGTTAGCTCGCCTTGAGGGTATCAAGATCGAGCAAGAGCTCAAAGAGTTGAAAGCTGAACGCGATGAATTAGAAGGCTTACTCCAAAGTGATACTGTTTTGCGTAAGCGCATCATCAAAGAAATCGAATCTGATATGAAGGATTACGGCGATGATCGTCGCACCTTGATTCAGGAAGATAAGCGCGCGGTTGCAGAGACTAAAGTGATTGATGAGCCTGTTACGGTGATTGTTTCCCAAAAAGGTTGGGTACGCGTTCGGCAAGGTCATGAGCACGATGCTACCCAGTTTGGCTTTAAGGCCGGTGATGCGATGTATTCCACCTTTGAATGCCGCACGGTAGATGTCATGCAGGGATTTGGTAGTGATGGTCGCGTCTACACCGTGCCCGTGAGTGAGCTGCCAGGCGCTCGTGGTGATGGCTCGCCATTAACCAGCTATGTCAATCTAGCCCCTGGTTCGCAGATGGTGGCTTATTACGCTGGTCAACCAGATGATCTTGTCTTGATTTCGACCAGATCGGGCAATGGCTTCCTGGCCAATGTCGCGGATATGACAACACGCAATAAGGCGGGCAAATCCTTCGTTGGTATCGATGCCAAGTTCCCTGGTGGCGATGCACCTTTAGGCGCAGCTAAAGTGAAGCTTGGCATGAAACAGGTTGCCTGCCTATCTGAAGCCTCTAAGTTATTGGTCTTCCCATTAGATGAGTTAAAGCGCTTGCCAACAGGCGGCAAGGGTGTGATCTTGATGGGCTTAGATGGAGCAGAGAAGTTAGCTTCAGCGATCGCTGTTGGTCCTGATGGCGCCACATATTCTGGTGCGGGTCGCGCCGGTAAGCCAACAGAACTCTCTTTGGACGCTAAAACCTTGAAGTCATTCGCTGGCAATCGTGCTCGCAAGGGCCATTTTGTTGAGCCTCGCCTGAAGGATGGCAAGCTTAAAGCAAACTAATTCTTCTTATCCTCTGTATTAACAAAGAAACCCGGTCAGTTCACACTGCCGGGTTTTTTCATTGTTAGCTTACTTACTTTGGACTGGCGATACCGTACTTCACAGCAATCACCTCAGCCATGATCGACACAGCAATTTCTGGTGGGGTTAGTGCGCCAATGTGGAGTCCAACAGGACCATGTAATTTATCTACTTGCGCTTTAGTAACATCAAATTCCAAGAGACGTTCTTTACGTTTCTGGGTGTTGATCTTGCTACCCAAGGCACCAACATAAAAAGCAGGGGACTTGAGAGCTTCCATGAGCGCCATGTCATCGAGTTTGGGGTCATGTGTGAGGGCTATTACAGCGGTATGGGCATCGATACCCAGCTCAAGCAAGACATCGTCAGGCATGCCTTTAATAAAGGCGACATCATTTCGTGCAATACCTTCGGCATACTCCTCACGCGGATCAATCACTATCACCTCAAAGTCTGAGGCTAATGCAAAGTCTGCTGTATACAGCGATAGCTGACCAGCACCAATCAGTACCATGCGCCAGCGTGGTCCATAGGTAGTGCGCATGACCTTCTCATTGCAGAAGAAAAGATCGTTTCGATCACCATCTTCCAATGTGGACTTGCCAGTTAAAAGATCAACGCTGCGCAGGGTAATTTGCTGTGATGAGATGGCATTGAGAAGCTTTTCTAAAACCGCCAGCTCAGGTTTTGGTTCTATGAGTAATCTGAGGGTGCCGCCACAAGGAATGCCAAAACGAGCTGCCTCTTGTTGACTGACGCCATAAACAACCATTTCAGGTATGTTACGCGTCAGAATCTCCGTCTGTACGCGGCGGATAAGATCATCCTCAACGCAACCGCCAGATACTGATCCTGCAACTTGCCCGTCTTGACGAATGGCTAGCCAAGAACCCACCGGCCTTGGTGCGGAGCCCCAGGTTTGTACAACCGTGGCAATCGCTACTGGATGACCGGCCTTAAGCCAGTCAACCGCGGACTTGAGAACGCTTAAATCGGTGCTGTTCATGCTTTATCTTTTGTTTTTGAAATATCTATTTATTATCACCCTAATGAACACACTAGGAATATCCCCCAACGCATCGATTCGTTTAGCAGTCTTATTGCTTGCGGCTGGCGAGGGTAGCCGCTTGGGATCTCATCCTAAAGCGCTTCTTAAAAGAGATGGCCAGTCGCTTTTAAGGCGGTTTTGCACTGCCTTGGTGACATTTGAGCCGGTTCAATTTGTTGTGGTGACAGGCTTTCATGCGGACCTCATTGAGAATGAGATTGATTCCATCCAACAAGTCTCACCATTTCCCATTACCGTCGTTAGAAATTTATCCTCAAAAGATGGTCAGGCAACATCCGTGCGTTTGGGCCTTGAATCCTTGCAAGGTCAATACGATGTGCTGTTGGTGGCACTATCTGATCAACCTGGGATTGGATCACCAGAAGTGCAAGCCTTGCTTGATGAGTATTCTCATAAAGAGAAAGATCAGGAAGTGATTTTGCCAACCGTTGATAACAGGAGAGGTAATCCTGTTTTATTTTCCTATGCCGCTATCAACGATATTTTGGCTATTCCAGACATGGTATGCCGCCCATACATGGACAAGCACCCAGAACTACTGAGGTTAATGCAAACAGAGCTTCAAGGATTTGTGCTGGATGTCGACACCTTTGAAGACATCCAACGAGAAAAGCTCACATTGAGCTGATTTCTAAATCTCAGCAATCAACTCAATTTCAACGCAAGCCCCCAAAGGAATTTGCGCTACACCAAAGGCACTGCGTGCATGCTTACCAGCATCACCAAAGACTTCAAAAAGTAACTCTGAGCAGCCATTAATAACTAAGTGTTGCTCGGTGTATTCAGATGTCGAGTTCACGAGCCCCATGACTTTGACAATGCGCTTTACTTTGTCTAGTGAACCAAGATGACTCTGCAATGTGGCGATCAAATCAATTGCGATAGATCTGGCTGCAGCTTTACCAGTTTCAGTATTCATGTCCACGCCCAATTTTCCAACCCATGGCTTGCCGTCCCGCTTAGCAATATGACCGGATAAAAATACTATGTTGCCTGTGGTAGCAGCCATAACATAGGCAGCAGCAGGGGGTCCTGGCGGTGGCAGGTCAATTCCAAGGGATTTTAAGCGATCGCTAATATTGGTAGTCATATGGTTTCTCTAGGGATAAATATACGTTTGAAATGAATGACTTGATCTTACTTTGAAAGTTGGCGCATGGCACTTTCTAAGCCATTCAATGTAACTGGATACATCCTATCTTTCATGAGTTTTTGCATAATATCGATCGATTGACGATATTGCCAGACCGACTCAGGTTCGGGGTTAAGCCAGGCAAAATGAGGGAAGTGATCAATCAGGCGATTGACCCAGGTTGCCCCAGCTTCTGGGTTGTTGTATTCAACGGAACCGTTTGGGCTCAAAATTTCATAGGGCGACATCGTGGCGTCTCCCACAAAAATAAGCTTGTATTCAGGACCATATTTATTGATGATGTCTTGAGTTTTTGTAACTTGATCACGACGTCGACGATTGCTCTGCCACAAATTCTCGTACACGCAGTTATGAAAATAATAATGCTCAAGGTGTTTAAATTCTGTTTTGGCAGCAGAGAAGAGCTCTGCAATCCTTTGAATGTGATCATCCATCGAACCACCCACATCCATTAGCAATAATACTTTTACTTGGTTGTGACGCTCAGGCCGCATTTGAATATCAAGCATGCCAGCATTGGCAGCGGTTGAATGTATCGTTTTATCTAAGTCCAACTCTAGATGAGAGCCTTCTCTAGCAAAGCGTCTGAGTCTGCGTAATGCCAATTTGATATTGCGTGTACCCAAGGCGAGATCGCTGTCATAGTCTTTAAATTCTCGTGCTTCCCAGACTTTGATTGCGGTGCGATTGCCAGCACTTTCTCCGCCAATCCGAATGCCTTCAGGGTGATAGCCACTATGACCAAAGGGGGACGAGCCGCCTGCGCCAATCCACTTTTTGCCACCACCATGCCATTCTTTTTGCTCTTTCATGAGCTCTTCAAGACGTTTTTGCAGCGCCTCTGCTCCGCCCAGCTTCTTTAGGGCTGCTTTTTCTTCATCGGTCAATACGCGTTGGAGTTTTTTCTCTAACCAGTCGAGTGGAATATCTGGCTGGAGCGCAATAATTTGCTCGATACCATTGAAGTAGGCGCCAAAGACTTGATCAAAGCGATCAAAGTACTGTTCATCCTTGACCAGAGTCATTTTGGCCAATTGGTAAAAATCATCAATGGAAGGCTCAATCACACCAGACTTGAGCGCCTCAAGTAGCATCAAAAATTCTCTTACTGACACCGGCACTTTGGCATCCTTCAAATTGAGGAAGAATTGAATCAGCATCTAAATGATTGGATGATCTAGCGATTAGCGATGATTGCGATTCATCATGACTAATCGTTCAAAGAGGTGAACATCTTGTTCGTTCTTGAGCAGAGCTCCATGCAAAGGCGGCACCACAATCTTTTCATCAGAGCTATAGAGGGCTTCGGCTGGGATATCTTCGGCCAAGAGAAGCTTTAACCAGTCAATCAATTCAGAAGTAGAAGGCTTTTTCTTAAGGCCCGGCAGGGCTCTGATTTGATAAAACGATTTGAGGGCTGCATCGAGTAGGTCTTGCTTAATGTTAGGGTGATGTACGTCCACAATACTTTGCATCGTGCCCGCATCCGGGAAAGAAATGTAATGAAAGAAGCAGCGACGCAAAAATGCGTCCGGCAATTCTTTTTCATTGTTCGAGGTGATGATGACAAGAGGGCGGTGCTTTGCTTTGATCAGTTCACGAGTTTCAAAAACATAAAACTCCATGCGGTCAATTTCGCGCAGAAGATCATTTGGAAACTCAATATCAGCTTTGTCAATTTCATCAATGAGTAGTACGGTAGGCTCGTTCGCTTCAAACGCTTGCCATAAGACACCCTTAACAATGTAGTTACGAATGTCATTTACTTTTTCATCACCCAACTGAGAATCGCGCAGACGACTAACAGCATCGTATTCATAGAGACCTTGTTGGGCCTTGGTGGTAGATTTGATATGCCATTGCAACAAGGGCATCTTCAGGGCAGCCGCAACTTCTTCTGCCAGCATCGTTTTGCCGGTTCCCGGTTCGCCTTTGATTAAAAGGGGGCGCTGTAAAGTAATAGCCGCATTAACAGCTAGTTTTAGATCGTCGGTGGCCACATAAGTTTGGGAGCCATCAAAGCGAGATTTATTCTGGGTCATATCGTGTTAAAAGTCCTTTATTGAGCGCCTCAGTATAGGTAAAAGGGAGGTAATTATCAGCGTTTTTGCCAATTTTTAGTGCTTATAAGACGGTTTTGCCTTCTCTCCGCTATACTTCCACAACTTGTTCTGGATCAAACCGATTAAATAGTGATTTTTATGAAAAAACTCTTCACTCTCTCCCAATTAGCCGCTTGCGCTATTTTGGTATTTGCTGGATTTTCAGCCCAGGCTGCCGATGTTCAAGGTTCAGCCGATGCGGGCAAAGGTAAGGTTTGGCTTTGTATTGGTTGCCATTCCATTCCTGACTACCGCGCTGACTATCCTCTGGTTTATAAGGTTCCAATGATTGGCGGCCAAAACGGCGCCTATATTGCTACCGCATTATCTGAGTACAAAAAAGGCGAAAGAAAGCATCCAACGATGCGCGCGATTGCCACGAGCTTATCTGATCAAGATATGGCTGATATCGGCGAATACTATGCTGCGCAGACTGCCACCTCACCTAATAACCCATTGAAGTGATATTTAGAGACCTGTTTATGAAAGTCACACTATTTACCGCCGTTTTATTGTCTAGCATTGGTTTGGCGAATGCCGCTAACCTGGATAAAGGCCAAGCCCTGGTTGAGAAGGCCAATTGTGCTTCTTGTCATGGTGCCGGCTTAAATGCACCAATTTTGCCGGTCTATCCTAAGTTAGCGGGCCAACATGCTGACTATCTCTACTATGCTTTGCATGCCTATCAAGTAGGTAATGGCAATGCTCAGTATGGTCGTAGCAATGCAGTGATGTCATCACAGGTTCAGGCTTTCTCTGATGCTGACTTACGTGATATCGCTGCTTATGTTTCTTCTTTGCCAGGAAATTTCGTCGTTAAGAAATAAACTCTCTGCGCAAAATGTTAAAGGCCTAGTTTTCTAGGCCTTTTTCTTTTTTAAGGTTGATTGATTACTTTGCCGCTTCTAGGCCTCGTGCTAGGTGTTTTCGCATGGCGGCTTCAGCGGCCGTTGGATCGCGCTTTAGGATGGCCTGCAGGATTTCTCGATGCTCAAGGAGGGAGTTTTGAAGCCGTCCAGTGCGTGTCAGGGAGTCGCGACGTTGAAGTTTTAGTACTTTCCTGAGGTCTGCTATGACCCCATTCATCCACGCATTACTTGCAATATCTTGTATAAGCTCATGAAATTTAACGTTAATTTCAAAAAATTGCTCTACATCCCGATCTGCGGCTGCTTTTTCAAGGCGGTGATGTAAGTCATCCAATAGATTTAATTCTTCCTCAGTCGCTTTAGAGGCTGTTTCTTTCGCTGCCTGGCCCTCTAGCAAGGAGAGGACAGTAAAAATTTGCTCTAAATCACGCCTATCAACCTCGGTTACATAGGCGCCACGATTCATTTTGGTGGTTACTAGGCCTTCTGAAGCCAATACTTTGATTGCCTCACGCATTGGGGTTCTGCTGATGCCGAACTGTTGAGCCAGGCTTTGCTCGTCTAACCAGCTGCCTGGCGCTAGTTCATGGGCAAATATCTGTGCCCGAAGGCGTTCTGCCACGTCTTCGTATAAGGGACGATTAATGAGCTTTGTATTCATAATTATGTATACAGTATCTAGACAAATACAAAAAAGTCAAGCAGAATAGGCGTATTAATGTTGCATAAGAGCAATAAAGCCAACCGGGAGTGCTTTATGAGTAGCAATGAAAAAAAATCTGCGTCAACTACTTGGCCAAGTGTGTCAGAAAGTAATTTGGGTGACTGGAAGAAATCAGCGCAAAAATCTGCACCCAACGGTAACGTCGATGAATTGGGTTGGAAAACCCCTGACGGCATTCACTTAAAAGCGCTTTACACATCTGCGGACACAGATGGTTTGCAATATGCAAACTCATTGCCAGGCTTTGAGCCATTTGTGCGTGGACCACAAGCCACAATGTATTCAGTTCGCCCTTGGACGATTCGTCAATACGCTGGCTTTTCTACTGCCGAAGAATCTAATGCCTTTTATCGCAAAGCACTTGATGCAGGTGGTCAAGGTGTTTCGGTTGCATTTGATTTGGCAACACATCGCGGCTATGACTCCGATCATCCGCGCGTAACGGGTGACGTTGGTAAGGCTGGTGTGGCAATTGATTCTGTTGAAGATATGAAGATTTTGTTTGATGGCATTCCATTAGATAAAGTTTCCGTGTCGATGACGATGAATGGTGCCGTGCTGCCGGTCTTGGCTGGTTACATAGTTGCGGGTGAAGAGCAGGGCGTAAAACAAGAGCTTCTCTCTGGAACGATTCAAAACGACATTCTGAAAGAGTTCATGGTGCGTAATACCTATATTTACCCGCCAGAGCCTTCCATGCGCATCATCGGCGACATCATTGAGTACACCGCTAAGCATATGCCAAAGTTCAACTCGATTTCGATTTCGGGTTATCACATTCAAGAAGCTGGTGCCAATCAAGTCTTGGAATTAGCTTTCACGCTGGCTGATGGGAAAGAGTACGTTAAAACAGCATTGGCCAAAGGCCTTGATGTGGATGGCTTTGCGGGTCGCCTCTCATTCTTCTTTGCAATGGGCATGAACTTTTATCTAGAGGTTGCTAAATTGCGCGCTGCCCGACTACTGTGGTGGCGCATAATGAAGGCCTTCGATCCGAAGAATCCAAAGTCACTGATGTTGCGCACGCATTGCCAAACATCTGGCTGGTCTCTAACAGAGCAAGACCCATACAACAACGTTGTACGCACCACGATCGAAGCAATGTCTGCGATATTTGGGGGTACCCAATCTTTGCATACCAATTCATTTGATGAAGCCATTGCTTTGCCTTCTGAATTCTCAAGTCGCATTGCCCGCAATACGCAACTCATTATTCAAGAAGAAACCCATATTACTAGTGTGATTGATCCATGGGCTGGTTCTTACATGATGGAGAACTTGACACAAGAGATGGCCGATAAAGCTTGGGAAATTATTCAAGAAGTAGATGGTATGGGTGGCATGACTAAAGCGGTGGAGAGTGGTTGGGCTAAGCTCAAAATTGAAGCTGCTGCTGCCGAGAAGCAGGCGAAGATTGATTCTGGATCTGACGTGATTGTTGGCGTCAATAAATACAAGCTTGCTAAAGAAGATTTAGTTGATGTGCGCATGATTGATAACGATCAAGTTCGCGATAGTCAAATTGCACGCTTAAATACGATTAAAGCGAAGCGCGATAGAAAGCAAGTAGAAGCTGCATTAGATGCATTAACAAAGGCTGCAGAAGAAAACACCGGAAACTTGCTTGAATTGGCAGTCAATGCCATTCGCTTGCGCGCTACCGTTGGTGAAGTTTCTGATGCATTGGAAAAAGTTTACGGGCGCCATCGCGCCGATACTCAAAAGGTGACCGG
>Ga0364921_10110_pt1 | contig 28914 bp, 26 predicted proteins | sample ExccelJu500001D3_2_FD_206956 | JGI IMG/M metagenome (GOLD analysis project Ga0364921, IMG submission 206956) | Enriched cells from Trout Bog Lake Hypolimnion, Wisconsin, USA - BchlTB.June20.5000.01.D3 | ecosystem: Environmental > Aquatic > Freshwater > Lake > Hypolimnion/Profundal zone | place...
CTGATTTTAAATACACACCTAAAGAATTTAATAATAAGAAGCCCCTGATTCTACAGGTAGGGACTGCTGCTAATAAAAACATTGAAAGTCTAATTGAAGCAATTAAAGAAATCCCTTGTCATTTAAATATTGTTGGTGTTTTATCAGAAGCCTTATTGACAAAATTGAAAAAATATAATATCAGTTATTCAAACTTTGTTAATTTATCTCAAGAAGCAATAGTGCAACAATATATCAATTGCGATATAATAAGTTTTGTATCTACTTATGAAGGCTTTGGAATGCCGATTGTTGAAGCGAACGCAACAGGAAGACCGGTCATTACAAGTAATATTTTATCAATGCCGGAGATTGCTGGTAATGCAGCTTGTTTGGTAGATCCATATGATATCAAATCTATCAGCAATGGAATTTTGAGGATTATTAATGATGATAACTATCGCGAAAGCCTAATCCAAAATGGATTGGAAAATTGTAAGAGATTTGATCCGCAAAAAATTGCGGATGAGTATTTAAGATTATATAAACAAATAGCTGAACAGCAAGCATAATTCCTTGAAAAAAAGAATCCTTATTTTTTATGATTATTTTTTGCCTGGCTATAAAGCGGGAGGTCCGGTTCAGTCACTAATCAATTTAATTACAACACTACAGAATGAGTATGAATTTATTATTATAACCAGTGCATATGATATCGGTTCTAAGAAACCTTATGCGCATATAAAATTAAATAATTGGAATGCAGTAAAAATTGCTGAATGTAATGTGATGGTTTGGTATGCAGATAAGTCTATTAGTTATAATTTATATCATCAAATACTGAAAAACACTAAAGCTGATATTATTTTCTTTAACTGCATGTATTCTTTCAGGTTTTTTTTGTATCCAATTTTAAAGAAGAAGCAATTGTTTTCTAAAAGCGCGAATTTTATTATCAGCCCTCGAGGTGTTCTTCAGAAAAGTGCTTTAGCTGTAAAATCAATAAAAAAAAATATCTATTTGACCATTTTAAAAAAGACAATGCTGTTAAAAAATATGACTTGGCATGCAACCGGAATTGAAGAAGCTGCAGCAATCAGAGAATTTTTTGGTGATATGGTAAATATTAAAATGGTAGGTAATTTGCCTAAACGCCCAGTTACTGCACTTGCAACTATAGTAAAACAACAATCATTGTTGAGACTTGTCCATTTATCACTGATCACTTCAGTTAAAAACTTAAAGAGTCTAATTCAGCTATTAAAGGGTTGTTCACAAAAAATATCTTTAGATATTTATGGTCCTATTATCGATGAATCATACTGGAATGAATGCAATATCGAAATGAGTTCCCTGCCTTTGAATATTCAAATCAATTATAAGGGCAATCTATCTCCTCAAAAAGTTCAGGAAACATTGCAACAATATGATGCTATGATCTTACTGACAAAGGGAGAAAATTTCGGCCATGCTTTATTTGAAAGTTTAAGTGTAGGCAGGCCCATCATTACCAGCTATTTTACGCCATGGAATGAGTTAACGGAAAAAAAAGCCGGATGGAATGTGGATATAGATAATTTAAAAAGTATTAGCTTACTGTTAAACGAGTTGGCATCATTGGATAATGAAAGCTGGCAACCTTATTGTACGGGCGCTTTACAATTAGCGAATGAGTATTATTTCAATCAATCTTTTAAAACAGCCTATCAGCAATTGTTTCAATAATATTTTATGAAAACGGATATCTCTTCTTATAACAATGCATGGTATGATACGGGCGGATCTGCAGTAAAACGTTTTGTATGGCATTTTATCAATGCATTTATTTTTAATAATGGTTTATTCCCCGTTAATAGACTTAAAATATTTTTATTACAATTATTCGGTTCCAAAATAGGTAAAGGCGTAGTGATTAAACCCTCGGTCAATATCAAGTATCCCTGGAATCTCGCGATTGGTAATTACAGTTGGATAGGAGAAAATGTTTGGTTAGACAGTTTGGTAAAAATTACCATTGGCAATCATGTCTGTATTTCGCAGGGTGCATTATTGCTAACCGGGAATCACGATTATACAAAACCATCTTTTGATTTGATTGTAAAAGAGATTGTATTGGAAGATGGGGTATGGATTGGTGCGAAGGCAATTGTTTGTCCGGGTGTAACCTGTTATTCTCATGCAATGCTGACAGCAGGTTCAGTTGCCACAAAAAGTTTATTGGAATATTCTATTTATCAGGGTAATCCGGCAGTGAGAGTGAAAGAAAGGAAGATTGGAGGGGGGCTTTAGATTTTAGTCTTTGGGTATTGGTCTTTGGTGGGGTTGTTGATTAAGTTTTGTTAATCATGAAATGAGCTGTCACCCACCCCGATAGTCATAGGGGGAAGGGTGGATTCGATAAAACTTCTCGTTAGTCATAAAACGAACTGTCACCCTGAGGTTCTCGAAGCGTGATGAACGAGAAGTTTATCGAATTCACCCTTCGTGAGCCTCAGCATGACAATGGTTTACGTTCATTAACTCAGTGCAAGCTAGGTCTCAGCATGACAAGGGTTTACGTTCATCATGAAACGAACTGTCACCCACCCCGATAGTCATCGGGGGAAGGGTAGATTCGATAAAACCAGGTTTATTATGCTTCACTTCGATAAACTCAGTGCAAGCTAAGCGCCTCAGCATGTCAAGGGTTTACGTTCATCATGAAACGAGCTGTCACCCTGAGGCTCACGAAGGGTAGATTCGATTAAAACCAGGTTCATTATGCTTCATTTCATCATGCTTCACTTCGATAAACTCAGTGCAAGCTAAGTGCCTCAGCATGACAATGGTTTACGTTCATCATAAAACGAGCTGTCATCCTGAGGCTCACGAAGGGTAGATTCGATTAAAACCAGGTTTATCATGTTTCACTTAGTCATGCTTCACTTCGATAAACTCAGTGCAAGCTAAGCGCCTCAGCATGACAAAGGCTTTACGTTCATCATAAAACGAGCTGTCATCCTGAGGCTCACGAAGGGTAGATTCGATTAAAACCAGGTTTATCATGCTTCATTTCATCATGCTTCACTTCGATAAACTCAGTGCAAGCTAAGAGCCTCAGCATGACATAGGCTTTACGTTCAATATGCTTAAGATATCAATCATCACCGCAACTTATAACAGCAGCGCTACCATTGTTGATGCCATTAGATCTGTGCAGCAACAAACCTATCAAAATATTGAACATATTATCATTGATGGTTTATCTGCCGACGATACCATTGAAAAAATAACATCTGTTGATTCGCAGATAAAAATAGTTTCAGAAAAAGATAATGGTATTTATGATGCGATGAACAAAGGCATTGCTGCTGCAACAGGTGATATTATCGGTATTTTAAATTCGGATGATTTTTATAAAGACCGATTTGTATTGGAAAAAGTAGCCCGGTTTTTTGCGGTGGATCGTTGTGATGCATTGTATGGCGATCTCTTGTATGTGGATGCGAATGACCTGAATAAAGTGAAAAGAAAATGGATTTCAGGCGTGCATCAGCGAAAAGATTTTTTAAAAGGATGGATGCCCCCGCATCCTACTTTTTTTATTAGAAAAGAATGCTATCAACAATATGGTGTTTTCAATCTGCAATTGGGCAGTGCGGCAGATTATGAACTGATGTTGCGCATGATGTATAAGCACAGAATTAAAACAGCGTACTTGCCTGAAATAATGATTTATATGCGCACCGGCGGAGTAAGCAATAAAAATATTTCCAATCGCCTGAAAGCCAATCGGGGTGACCGTATGGCATGGAAGATCAACGGCCTGCAACCTGAATGGTATACATTGTATTTAAAGCCCTTGCGGAAAGTAGGGCAGTTTTTTAGAAAGTAGGGGGTTTTACACAAAGGGAGGGGCAAAGTATGGATCAATTATTACAAAACCTTTGCGTATTCTTTTTTACTTCTTATTTTCCTTGCGGTGAAATAGTTAAACGCAAAGAGAGCAATAGATAAAGTATAAGAACAAATAAAAATCTTTGTTTCGTTGTATTCTTCGTTGCTTTTTGTGAAACAGAATATTCATTTAAATAAATTCATTTCTTTTGTAGTATGAAAGTCGCATTAATTACAGGGATCACGGGCCAGGATGGCGCTTATTTAGCAGAGTTATTATTAAAGAAAGGCTATCAGGTGCATGGCATTAAAAGAAGAAGTTCTTTATTCAATACACAACGGATCGATCATTTTTATGAAGACCCGCATGTGCCGGATAAACACCTGACATTGCATTATGGTGACCTGACAGACTCCACCAACCTGATCAGGATTATTCAGGAAGTGCAGCCCGATGAGATCTATAACCTGGCAGCCATGAGCCATGTGCATGTAAGTTTTGAAGAACCGGAGTACACTGCCAATGCAGACGGTATCGGTACATTGCGGATACTGGAAGCAGTAAGATTATTGGGGTTAACCAAAAAGACAAAAGTGTACCAGGCATCTACTTCAGAATTATACGGATTGGTGCAGGCGGTACCACAGAGTGAAACCACACCTTTCTATCCGAGAAGCCCTTATGCTGTGGCTAAATTATATGCTTACTGGATAACCGTTAATTACCGTGAAGCGTATAATATGTATGCCTGCAATGGAATACTCTTCAATCACGAATCACCGCAAAGAGGAGAAACCTTTGTTACCAGAAAAATTACCCGGGCGGTGGCCAAGATTGCCTTGGGCTTACAAAATACTTTGTACCTGGGAAATTTAAACTCCAAGAGAGACTGGGGCCATGCAAAAGATTATGTAGAAGGGATGTATTTGATATTGCAACAAGAGAAACCGGAAGATTATGTATTGGCAACAGGCATTACCACCGAGATCAGGGAATTTGTGAAGATGGCATTTTTAGAAGCAGGGATTGAAATAGGTTTTCGTTTTGAACAGGAGAATGAAGAAGGTTATGTGGTAAAATGTACGCATCCAAAATACCAGGTGAAAGAAGGAACCGTGGTAGTGAAAGTTGATCCGAGATATTATCGTCCCACAGAAGTTGACTTATTAATCGGCGATGCTACCAAGGCCAGAACACAATTAGGATGGATACCAAAATATGATTTGCCGGCATTGGTGAAAGAAATGGTGGCAAGTGATATGGAATTGTTCAGCAGGGAGAAGCATTTAAAAGAAAGCGGCTTTCAGATAAAGAATGAATTTGAATAGGGAGGGAAGTCTTTAGTCTTTGGGTGTTGGTCTTTGGCAGGAAGGGACCAATCCTCTATACCAAAGGCCATTATTAAATGCGTGATTTCAGAAAATGAGAAGTTTGGAAACAAACAGTTGAATTTGTTACAAAAGTCTGTGAAGTAACCCAACAATTTCCGGCAAATGAACAATATGGGTTGATATCACAAATGAACAGATCTGCAGTTTCTATTTCGGCTAATATTGCAGAAGGATGCAGCAGGAAAACGGCAGCAGATTTTGCAAGATTTCTTGAAATAGCAGTAGGCTCTTCCTTTGAATTGGAAACTTATTTTGAAATAGCATTGAATCTTTCTTTTATAAAAATAAGTGATAAAGAAAACTTGCTTAATGAATTAAATATTATTCAGAAAAGGATCAATGCTTTAAGAGAATCTATTTTGAAAACCCGTATGTAGCAGGAAAATCTAAGCAACGTTACCAAAGACTAATTACCGATGGACAAACAATCAAAAATATACATCGCCGGGCATAGAGGAATGGTAGGCAGTGCCATTGTAAGACGATTACAAAGTGATGGTTATTCCAATATCATTACCCGATCTTCGAAAGAATTAGATCTCAGAAACCAACAACAGGTGAATGATTTTTTTGCTGCAGCAAAACCGGACTATGTTTTTTTAGCAGCAGCTAAAGTGGGTGGTATTGTTGCTAATAATACCTACCGTGCAGAATTCATTTATGATAATCTGATGATTGAAGCGAATATCATTCATGCTGCTTATGTGAATGCGGTAAAAAAATTATTGTTCTTAGGCTCCTCCTGTATCTATCCCAAACTTGCACCGCAACCACTGAAAGAAGAATATTTATTGCAGGGATATTTGGAGGAAACCAATCAGCCTTATGCCATTGCAAAAATTACCGGCATAGAATTATGCGATGCTTACCGGGCACAATATGGTTGTCATTTTATTTCAGCGATGCCAACGAATTTATACGGGCCTAATGATAATTATGATTTAGAAAAATCGCATGTATTACCGGCACTGCTCAGGAAATTCATAACTGCAAAAAGAAAAAATGAATCAGCTGTAACCCTTTGGGGAACAGGCGCTCCGAAAAGAGAATTTTTACATGTGGATGATCTGGCTGATGCTTGTTTATTCCTGATGGAACAGTACGATGAGAAAGGATTGGTGAATATAGGTTGGGGAAATGATGTAACGATTCTGGAATTGGCAGAGATAATAAAACAGATAGTAGGTTATGATGGGGCGTTAAAATTTGATACCACCAAACCCGATGGTACACCGAGAAAATTAATGGATGTAACCAAGCTGAATCGGTTAGGATGGAAAGCAAGCATATCTTTAGAAGAAGGAATTAAGAAAGTGTATGAAGAGATAAAAGAGATGGAATGGAATTGATCATTACACTAATTCATACGAACTACACGGATTGAGGGTATTCTTTTTTGCATCTCTTTGTGTTCTTGTTTTATTTTGCGGTTAAAATTTAAAAGCAAAGAGGAGCAATTAAATTACTCAATAACCAATTCTTGTCATTCGCTGAAATTCGTGTAATAAAAAGAAACATAATGAGAGTACTAATTACGGGAGGTGCAGGTTTTATCGGTTCTAATTTAACAGAAGCATTATTACATGATGAACGGGTAAGCCTGGTTCGTGTATTTGATAATTTAGCAACAGGCTCTTTAGATAATCTCAGGGAATTTGCTTCCAATAAAAAATTTGAATTTGCAGAAGGCGATATCAGAAATTATGATGCCTGTTTAAAAGTTTGTGATGGCATTGATTTAATTTCTCATCAGGCTGCATTGGGTTCTGTGCCCCGATCTATCAACGATCCGCTTACAACAAATGAGGTAAACATAACCGGCACTTTACATATTTTTACTGCTGCCAAAGAAAATAAGGTTAAACGGGTGGTATATGCAGCCAGTTCTTCCACTTACGGAGACCATCCCGATTTGCCTAAGGTTGAAGAGAAGATTGGCAATCCTTTATCACCGTATGCAGTTACCAAATATGTGAATGAGTTGTATGCTAAAGTATATGCGGATGTATATGGTATGGAATTAATCGGGTTAAGATATTTTAATGTATTTGGCCCGAAACAAAATCCGAAAGGAGCATATGCTGCAGTGATTCCTTTATTTGCAGCAGCAATTTTAAACAATCAATCCCCGATGATTAATGGCGATGGCAGCATCAGCAGGGATTTTACATTTGTTGCAAACGCTGTACAGGCGAATATGTTAGCATTGTTTACCGAAAATAAACATGCGGTTAATCAGGTGTATAATATTGCGTACGGCGAAAAAACTTCTTTATTGCAATTGGTCAATTTATTGAATAAAATTGCCGGAAAAAATATTGCAGCGGTTCATCGTGAAAACAGGAAGGGAGATATTGAACATAGTTTGGCAGATATCAGTAAAGCAAAAGAATTATTGAATTATCATCCTGCATTTTCTGTTGAACAGGGTTTGCAAAAAACAATGGAGTGGTATAAAAACAATTTACATAAATAATGAGCAAAACAATTTTAATAACGGGTGGGGCAGGATTTATTGGCAGCCATGTTGTACGATTATTTGTAAATAAATATCCGCAATACAATATTGTGAATCTGGATGCTTTAACATATGCGGGAAATTTAGAAAATTTAAAAGATGTAGATCAATCACCTAATTATTTTTTTGAAAAAATAAATATATTGGATGCGGATGAAACAGCGGAAGCTTTTTCGAAACATCAAATAACCGATGTGATTCATTTGGCTGCAGAATCGCATGTTGACCGTTCTATTGTTTCCCCGCTGGATTTTGTTTATACCAATGTAATCGGTACGGTTAATTTATTGAATGTTGCTAAAAATCACTGGAAAGAAAATTTCAGCGAACATATATTTTACCATATCTCAACAGATGAAGTATATGGTGCACTGGGCGATACCGGCTTCTTTACGGAAACAACATCCTATCATCCCAATTCCCCTTATTCGGCCAGCAAAGCAGCATCCGATCATTTTGTAAGAGCTTATGCCGAAACCTATCATATTCAAACCATTGTTTCAAATTGTTCTAACAATTATGGCCCTTTTCATTTCCCAGAAAAATTAATTCCTTTATTCATCAATAATATCATTCAAAAAAAACCATTGCCGGTATATGGCGATGGTTTATATACACGGGACTGGTTGTATGTGAAAGACCATGCATTGGCCATTGATCTGATTTTTCATAAAGGAAAGGCCGATGAAACATATAATATCGGCGGATTCAATGAATGGAGAAATATTGATCTGGTAAAATTATTATGCAGTTTGATGGATGAGAAATTAGGCAGATCCAAAGGAGAAAGTGAGCAATTGATCACGTATGTAAAAGACCGGCCCGGACATGACAGAAGATATGCAATTGATGCAACAAAAATTAATAAAGAATTGGGTTGGAAACCAACCGTAACTTTTGAACAGGGGTTAAGCGAAACCATTGATTGGTATTTGCAAAACACCGAGTGGTTGCAACATGTAACCAGCGGAGCGTACCAACAGTATTATGATAAAATGTATACGGGGAGATAGGTGTTGGTCTTTGGTGGTTACCTAAATCAAACACTAAAGAAAACCGGATACTTTCTGCTAAAAACTAAATACCAAATACTAAATGCTAAATACCAACAACCAATAACCAAAGGCCAACAATGAAAGTAGAATCCACCCCATTAAAAGATTGTTTTATTATTCACGATACTGTTTTTAAAGATGAACGCGGATATTTTTTTGAAAGTTTTCATCAACAAAAATTTTTTGAACAGACCGGCTTACCGGTTGCATTTGTTCAAGACAATCAATCAAAATCGGCACGCGGCGTGTTGCGTGGTTTGCATTTTCAAACAGGGGCTTATACACAAGCTAAATTAGTGAGGGTATTACAGGGCCTGGTTCTTGATGTGGTGGTAGATCTCAGAAAAGATTCACCCTCCTTCGGTCAGTCGTTTTCAATAGAATTGAGTGAAGATAACCACAAGCAATTTTTTGTGCCTCGCGGCTTTGCACATGGTTTTGTAGTGTTAAGTGAAGAAGCGGTTTTCTTTTATAAATGCGATAACTATTATAACAAATCATCCGAGCAGGGTATTGTTTATAATGATGCATATTTAAATATTGATTGGAAAATAAATGAAGCAGAAATTATTTTATCTGAAAAAGATAAAATGCTTCCTTCCTTTCATGAGGCAAAACATTTAATTAGTTTTTCACTATAATTGTTGTTCCTTAAATTCACTTTTCACCATTCAGTAACCACTTTATGAAAGGTATCATATTAGCAGGCGGAAGCGGTACACGTTTATATCCCATCACCAAAGGGATTAGTAAACAATTAATGCCGGTATATGATAAGCCGATGATTTATTATCCGCTTTCTGTATTAATGCTGGCAGGCATCAACGAAATATTAATTATTACTACGCCGGAAGATGCAGATCAATTTAAAAGATTATTGGGTGACGGAAATGAAATCGGTTGCAGCTTCTATTTTGCAGTGCAGGCAGTGCCCAATGGATTGGCGCAGGCATTTGTAATAGGAGAAAATTTTATCGGAAAAGATAAAGTGGCTTTAATATTAGGCGATAATATTTTTTACGGGGCCGGGTTTAGTAAATTGGTTCAATCATTCAATAATGTAAATGGGGCTGCAATTTTTGCTTATGAAGTGCATGATCCGGAAAGATATGGTGTGGTTGAATTTGATGAAAATTTTAAAGCCATTTCTATTGAAGAGAAACCCAAAACCCCAAAATCTAATTATGCTGTACCGGGTTTGTATTTTTATGATAACAATGTGGTACACATTGCTAAAAACATTGCACCGTCTCCAAGAGGCGAATACGAAATTACTGATGTAAATAAAGTGTATTTACAAAATGAAAGTTTACAGGTGGGGGTTATGAACAGGGGAACGGCCTGGTTAGATACCGGCACTTTTGACTCGTACAGCGATGCCTGTGAATTTGTTCGTGTAATAGAAAAAAGGCAGAGCCAGAAAATCGGTTGCATTGAAGAAGTAGCCTACCGTATGGGTTTTATCAATCATACTCAATTACTTTCACTTGCCGATAAATATGCCAAAAGCGGCTATGGCAATTACTTAAGGCAGATAAGATTGTAAATCAACGGCTTCTTTCCCTTTTATACCCGCATTCTCTTTGTTTCACTTTTTTGATGCTTTGTTTAAACAAAGTGTAACTTTGTGTTGTTACCATTTACATGAACAATTTTACCATTAAGGATGTAGAAAATTTATCGGGTATTAAAGCCCATACCATTCGTATTTGGGAACAACGGTATAACTTCTTAAAACCCCAACGTACAGATACCAATATCCGTTATTACAGCAGTGAGGAATTAAAAACAATCCTGAACATTGCTTTGCTGAATAAATACGGGTATAAAATTTCGCATATTGACAGGATGCGCAAAGAAGAATTAAAAGATAAAGTGTTGTCTTTATCTCAAATTCAGGCGCAGCAGGAAAGGCTGATCAATGAAATGATTCAGGCTACCGTTGATATGAAAATGGAAGAGATTGAAACGGTTCTGGATGCGTTTATCATGTCGAAGGGAATTGAAAGAACCATTACACAGATCATCTTCCCATTCTTGGAAAGAATCGGCATTCTCTGGCATACCAATCATATCAATCCGGCTCAGGAACATTTAATCACCAATATTATCCGCCAAAAACTGATTGTTGGCATAGAATCCGCTACAGGCAATGGTTACAGCAATAAATCCATTCTTCTTTTCTTGCCCGAAGGCGAGCATCATGAAATGGGGTTATTGTTCATTTATTATTTATTGAAAAGCCGCGGGATAAAAGTAATTTATGTAGGTGCCAATGTGCCATTGAAAGATATTGAGTTTGTTGCAAAATTTAAAAAGCCCGATTATTTATATACGCATTTAACTTCTGTAGCGCATAATTTTCATTTCGATAAATTCATGGCTAATTTGCATTCACGTATTCCGGATGTTCCGGTTATTATTTCCGGGCAATTAACGCAGCATTATAAGAAGAAAGTTCCTGCCAATATCAAATTCAAAAAATCTTTGACAGAAGTAACCGAATATATCGCAACATTATAGCGGAATAAACCAAATAAATAATAAAGTGCCCCTGTGTAAAATAACAGGGGCACTTCTTTTTTTGATATATGCATAACTGATGCACGTATAACAGCCTGATATTGTTTGTTTTACTTTTTATCCTTAAATCTTAAACAAAATATTTGGATGGCATGCTTTATTTTGTTTAATTTTACATCTTCAAATCTTAAACAAAATAGTATGTCTGTTATTGAATTTGATGATCTTTTATTAAGCAATGCTGAATTTTTAAGGCCCTTTGCGATCACGTTAACAAGAGATCATGAACAGGCAAACGATCTGTTTCAGGAAACTTTGTATCGTGCATTGGCCAACAGAGATAAGTATCATGTAGGTACCAACATCAAAGCATGGTTGTACACCATCATGCGTAATATCTTCATAAATAATTACAGAAAGAAAGCCAAACAACAAACTGTTTTTGATAATACCGGCACTGATTTTTTGTTAGATATGAATCAGGGTGCTGTTGCCAATGATGCAATTACACGATTAAACATGCGTGAAGTGCAACAAGCTATTCACGAGCTTCCTGAGATATTCAGAAACCCCTTTTTATTATATTTTGATGGCTTTAAATATCAGGAAATTGCAGAAATGCTGAATGAGCCATTGGGCACCATCAAAAGCAGGATACATTTTGCCAGAAAATTATTGAAAGCCCAAATTGAAAGGAATTAAAAATTTAGTTAACTTCCCCTTTCCTCAAGTGTCAAAAAACGTAATTATTATAGGCGCCGGCTTTGCAGGATTGTCTGCAGCAACTTTCATGGCTAAAGCAGGTTGGAAGGTAACTGTTATTGAAAAACATGCTACCCCCGGCGGAAGAGCCAGACAATTAAAACAGGCAGGTTTTGTTTTTGATATGGGCCCCAGCTGGTATTGGATGCCCGATGTTTTTGAAAGATATTTTAATCAATTCGGAAAAACAGTTTCAGATTATTATACTTTAGAAAGATTAGATCCATCCTACAGGGTATATTGGAATGATGGTATGATGGATATACCTGCCAGCTATGAGCAATTAAAAAATTTATTTGAAGATATTGAACAGGGTAGCAGTATTCAATTAGACCGGTTTTTAAAAGAAGCCGCCTATAAATATGATGTTGGTATTCATAAATTGGTACACAAGCCCGGGCAATCAGTCACAGAATTTTTAGATTGGGATTTGGTAAAAGGGATTTTTAAATTAGATGTGTTTAACTCCATGAAATCCCATGTGGCAAAGCATTTTAAGAATGCTAAGTTGCGCGAATTGATGGAATTCCCGATCTTATTTTTAGGAGCATTGCCGGAAGATACACCTGCATTGTACAGTTTAATGAATCATGCCGATATCATTGGTGGTACATGGTATCCCAAAGGGGGTATGTATAAAATTGCAGAAGCCATGTATCAACTGGCCATTGAAATGGGTGTTGAATTTCATTTCTCTCACAACGTAACAGATATCGGCATTTACAGAACTACCGCTAAAAAAGTAGTGACAGATAAAGGCAGTTTTGAAGCAGATGTAATTATTGGCGGTGCAGATTATCATCATATCGAAACAGTATTATTGCAATCTCAATACAGAAGCTATACCGATGATTACTGGCAACAAAGAGTAATGGCACCGAGTTGTTTGATATTTTATGTGGGAGTAAACAAAAAAATACCGAACATTTTGCATCATTCTTTGTTTTTTGATTCATCATTTGAGGTACATGGAAAAGAGATTTATAAAACGAAAGAGTGGCCAACTGATCCATTGTTTTATGTAAGTGCTACTTCCGTTTCAGATGAAACAGCAGCACCGCCGGGATGTGAGAACTTATTTATTTTAATTCCGGTTGCTGCCGGTTTAGAGAATGATCATGAAGCGTTGAGAGAAAAGTATTTTAGCATGGTGATGAAAAGGATGGAACAGCGTTTCGGATGTTCGATCAAAGATTCGATCATTTACAAAAAAAGTTTTGCTCATCGCGATTTTATCAGTGAGTACAATTCTTTTAAAGGCAATGCGTACGGGCTGGCAAATACTCTGATGCAGACATCGATCTTAAAGCCAAGTTGCAGAAGTGCTAAAGTGAACAATCTTTTTTATACGGGACAATTAACAGTGCCCGGCCCGGGAGTACCGCCCAGCTTAATCAGCGGCGAAGTGGTAGCAAAAGAAGTGATTAAACATTTTGGATAAAATAAAAATTCAACGGTAATGACAAACATGAATTTATTTCATGAAGTAAGTCAGGATTGCAGCAGAAACACTACTGAGAAATACAGTACCAGTTTTTCTTCTGCCATCAAACTATTGCATAAAGACCTGCGTAAGCCGATCTGCAATATTTATGGCTTTGTGCGTTTTGCCGATGAAGTGGTAGATACGTTTCATGAGCATGATAAAACTGTTTTATTAAACGAATTCAAAGAAGCAACTTATACAGCAATACAAAGAGGCATTAGTTTAAATCCCATCTTACACAGTTTTCAATTAACGGTTAATCAATATCATATTGACCATGATTTAATTGATGCATTTTTGTTAAGCATGGAAATGGATTTGCATAAACGCAATTACGACCGTACCGGATATGAACAATATATTTATGGCAGTGCAGAAGTGGTGGGCTTAATGTGCCTGTATGTTTTTTGTGAGGGCAATAGAGAGATGTATGAAAAACTAAAACCTGCTGCAATGAGCCTCGGCGCTGCATTTCAGAAAGTTAATTTTTTACGCGATGTGAAGGCAGATTATGAAGGGTTGGACAGAATGTATTTTCCTGATTGTGATTTTAAGAATTTTTCCCGTGCAGATAAATTAGCCATAGAAAAAGATATTCAAAAAGATTTTGATGATGCGTATGCCGGTATTTTACAATTGCCTATTAAAGCAAGATTCGGTGTATACGTGGCTTATAAATATTATCTCTCTTTATTTAAAAAAATTAAAAAACTGCAACCGCAAAAAGTATTGGAACAACGTATCCGTATTCCCGATTACGGTAAAATTTTTATTCTTGCTAAAGCAGGGCTAAGAAGTCAGTTTAATTTATTATAGATATTAACTGCATGGAACAAGTAATACTGGTAGATGAGAACGATCTTGAGATTGGTGTAATGGATAAAATGGAAGCTCATGAAAAAGCTTTGCTGCACAGGGCTTTCAGCGTTTTTATTTTTAATTCAAAAGGAGAAATGCTATTGCAGCAACGTGCATTAAGCAAATACCACAGTGGCGGATTATGGACAAACGCCTGCTGCAGTCACCCCCGTTTTGGAGAAACAACCCTGGCAGCTGCAGAAAGAAGATTAGCAGAAGAACTGGGATTCACCACTTCTTTAAAAAAAATATTCGACTTCACTTATAAAGCTTCGTTTGATAATGGATTAACAGAACATGAATTCGATCATGTATTCTTTGGAATGTATGAAGGGGCTATTCAGATAAATCCCATTGAAGTGAAAACATATGCTTATCAAAGCATGAAACAAATTGCAGCCAATTTGGAAAAATTTCCTCAACAATATACCGCCTGGTTTCACCTGGCTTTTCCTAAAGTATATGATTGGTTTCAGCAATCCAGTTTGTAATTTACAGCTTCAATGCATTCCATGAAATCTTCCAAGGCAATTATTATCGGTGCAGGCGTTGCCGGATTGGCATCGGCTATAAGGCTTGCTGTGCAGGGGTTTGAAGTAACGGTATTTGAGAAGAATGATTATCCCGGAGGAAAATTAACCGAATTTTTTATAGATGGTTTTCAGTTTGATGCGGGCCCCAGTTTATTTACACAGCCCGAAAATATTGAAGCACTTTTTTCATTGGCTGATGAACCGATAGAAGCATATTTTCAATATCAGCAAGTGCCGGTTGTTTGTAAATATTTTTATGAAGACGGGACGATGGTACATGCTTATGCAGACCGGGAGAAATTTGCAGATGAATTAACAAATCAAATGGGGGAAGATGCACTTGCATTGAAAAAATATTTACAGGCATCTGAAAAATTATATGAAAATGTGGGCAGTATTTTTCTGCAGCATTCCTTACATAAAAGAAAAACAGTAGCAAAAGCAAATATCGGCAATGCAATCCGTGCTGTTTCTTATCGTCATTTATTTAAAACCATGAATGCCTTTAATGAAAAAGCATTCAGCAATAAAAAAACGGTCCAGCTATTCAATCGTTATGCAACGTATAATGGAAGCGATCCTTATCGGGCACCGGGCATGTTAACCTTGATTCCTTCTTTAGAGTATAATGGTGGAACATTTTATCCGAAAGGCGGTATGATCTCTATTACCAAAGCCTTATATCAATTGGCTTTGAAGAAGGGCGTACAATTTCATTTCAATACACCGGTACAATATATCATTCATCATCAAAAGAGGGTAAGAGGTGTTGTTGCGGAGAATAAAAATTATTATGCTGATATAGTAGTGAGCAATATGGATGTTTATTTTACGTACAAACAGTTATTGAATAATGAATTGAAAAGTAAAAAAATACTGAAGCAGGAACGGAGCAGCAGTGCATTGATTTTTTATTGGGGAATGAATAAAATATTTGATGCGTTGCAATTACACAATATTTTTTTTACAGAAGACTATAAAAAAGAATTTGATCATTTATTCAGCATAAAGAAATTATATGCAGACCCAACCGTGTATATCAACATCACTTCCAAATGCGAACCGGGCAAATTTGCACCGGAAGGAAAAGAAAATTGGTTTGTAATGATTAATGTACCCGCTAATGTTGGACAGGATTGGGCATCATTTAAACAGCAGGCCAGAAAAAATATCATCACCAAACTCAATCGTTTATTGAAAACAGATATTGAATCTTTGATCCTTTGCGAAGAAATATTGGATCCTGTATTGATAGAAAGTAAAACTTCTTCTTACATGGGTTCATTGTACGGTACATCCTCTAACTCAAAACTGGCAGCTTTTTTACGGCATCCTAATTTTACCGAAGCCATAAAGGGATTGTATTTTGTTGGCGGAAGTGTACATCCCGGCGGAGGCATACCCCTGTGTTTGCACAGTGCCAAAATAATGAGCGAGCTGGTGGAAACTGATTTTAAAAAAATAAAACACGAATGAGTTGGCTAAAAAATAAAAATCATATTGCATTGAGCATTGCTTTGCTTTTTCATGTAAGCGGTGCAATGGGCATTTTATTTTCGGCACAGAAAGATTGGTTTGTTCAGCATACACCATTGAATTTAACGGTGATGAGTTTTTTGCTGATCATTACACAAACAAAAAAAGATAAATTTTTCTGGTTATTCGCAATCATTGCATTTATAACGGGAATGTTTGTTGAAATAATCGGTGTTAACACACAATTATTATTCGGGCATTATGCTTACGGAACGGTGATGGGCTATACAATTTTAGGTGTTCCGTTATTGATCGGATTGCAATGGTTTGTATTGATGTATTGTTGCGGTGTTGCTATTCATCATATGCAGGTATGGATGGAAAATAAGTTTGGCGAAATGGAGCTAAAACTTTCAGCAACCATTAAAACCGTATCTTTTATAATTGATGGTGCATTGCTGGCAGTATTCTTTGATTATTTGATGGAACCGGTGGCTGTTAAATTGGGTTTCTGGCAATGGAATAATCAACAGATCCCTGTATTTAATTACACATGCTGGTTAATTGTCAGCAGTATATTACTGTATGTTTTCAGCAGGCTGAACTTCAATAAAGAGAACCATTTCGCAGTACATTTGTTAATAATACAGGTATTGTTTTTTTTAGCCTTAAGTATTTATTTATGATTCTTGTTTATATATTGGTAACGCTGCTTACTTTCTGCATTATGGAGGGCATCACCTGGTGTACACATAAATATGTGATGCATGGGTTTTTATGGTATTTACACGAAGACCATCATCAACCAACCGGATTTGTACTGGAAAAAAATGATGCGTTCTTTTTAATATTTGCTATTCCCAGTTGGTTATGTATTATGTTGGGATTGCAACATCAACAGTATTTTGCAGCAGCCATTGGCTTCGGTATTGCTTTATACGGCTTTGCTTATTTCCTGGTACATGAAGTGATTATTCATCAACGGTTAAAATGGTTCAGCAGAAGCAATAACCGATATATCAAAGCCATTCGTTGGGCGCATAAAATGCATCACAAACATTTAGAAAAAGAAGAGGGCGAAAGTTTTGGTATGCTGATCGTTGCAAAAAAATATTGGGATAAAGTTCGCCGTGATGAGCAGATTCAAAAATAAACACTGCACCATTATTTTTTAGGCATAAACTTCTCCGGTCTCTCGTACATTAGCAATAAAATCCGGCTATTGCAAAAAAATGAGTTACATAATAATTCCCCTTCAGGGGATAAGCGTTATGATTATATCATCAGCGGTGCCGGTTGTGCAGGATTAAGTTTATTGATGCGGTTATTGCAACAACCATCCTTAAGGCATAAAAAAATATTGGTCATTGATCAATCCGGTAAAACGCAAAATGATCGTACCTGGTGTTTTTGGGAAAAAGGGAAAGGATTGTTTGATCATATTGTGTATCATCGGTGGCAACATATCGATTTCCAATCCGATCATTATTCTTCTCATCTTAATATTGCCCCGTATCAATATAAAATGATTCGCGGCATTGATCTGTATGAACAAGTGATCAGTTTTGCCAAGCAGTTTTCCAATGTACGCTTTGTGTATGAAAAGATCATTCAATTAAAAACAGAGAACCATATCGGTATTGTTGAAACAGAAAACAATCATTATCAGGCTGAATATGTTTTTAATTCTGTTTTGTTGGAAAAAATCCAGCCAATTAAAAACAAATATTTATTGCTGCAACATTTTAAAGGATGGATGATTGAAACTGCCATGCCGGCTTTTAATCCTGCTGTTGCCACTTTTATGGATTTTACTGTTGATCAGTCGCATGGAACCACTTTCATGTATGTATTGCCTGTTACAGAACATAAAGCCTTAGTAGAATATACTTTGTTTACTGAAACTTTATTGGCACCCGAAGCATACAATATTGCACTGGGGGATTATATTTTAACCCGTTTGAAAGTAGGGAGCTATAAAATTATACATGAAGAGTTTGGGGTGATACCGATGACCAATCAAAAATTTGCATCACATCAGGGAAGAATCATTCATATTGGTACTGCAGGCGGACAAACAAAAGCAAGCAGCGGATTTACGTTTCAATTCATTCAAAAACAAAGTAAAGCCATCGTTGCATCTTTGCTTTTATCCGGCAAACCTTCTGTTGATGATCGTTTGACTAAAAGAAAATTTAATTTATACGACAGTGTTTTATTAAATGTGTTAGCAAATAAAAAAATGAGTGGTGCCGAAATATTTGCTTCTATCTTTCAATACAACAACACAGAAACGGTTTTAAAATTTTTGGATAATGAAACAGGTCTGCTGGAGGATATGAAAATAATGCGCAGTGTTCCGTTGCATATTTTTTTACCTGCTGCAATACAAGAGTTATTCAAATAAGCAAAACAGTTTGATTACTTTTGCAATATAATCTCGCTTACAGAGAGACAAAGCGTTAAATAATTAAGTTCTTTCTATCAATGGTCTCGTAGTACAATGGATAGTATAAGAGTTTCCGAAGCTCCTGATTCAGGTTCGATTCCTGACGAGACCACCACAATCAAATTTGTTTACTTAAGCCATGGTGCAATAAATTTTTGTTGATATTGTATCCAATTGGCAAGATTGTTTTCAACTTCCTTCGGAATTTTCTCATCTTCAATAAGATTATGTTCTTCTTTTTTATCTGTATCCAGATTATAGATCTCTGCTTTATGGGTAATTGAATTGAACAGGTACTTTTTATTGCCTTCTCTATATCCCATTTTAAAATCAGAAAATGGCGTAAAGAAATATACCTGCGTTCTTCTCTTTTGGCTGAACAAGTCTTCACCCTGCCATTCAGCAGGAATTTTTTTATTTAATACACTTAGTATGGTTGGTGCAATATCACTGATGCCACCTAATGATGAGATATGTTCTTTTCCAAAAACCGGATTAAGGAATATACATGGGATGTGTACATTCTCTTCATATAAATTTAATGGATGTGTTGTTTGCTGGTGCCTGCCAAACGCTTCGCCATGATCTGCCGTAATTACAATCAATGTATTATCTAACAGATTTAATTCTGTTAGCCGCTGAACCATATATTTCAGTGCATTATCATTGTCTTGCAAAGCGTTTAAATATCTGTTTAGTTTCTGATCATCCTTACAGAATTTCTTCTCTTTTTGCTTTGAGAAATAAGGATAATGTGTTTGATAGGTCCACAACATTGCAAAAAAAGGATTTTGTTTTTGCTGTTCTATCCACTGCATACATCTTACTTCCAGACAGGTATCATACGTGCCGCTAAGATTATTTCCCAAGTCATCCAGGTTGATAAAATTAGCAGTTCCGCAAAAGTTATTTCTGAAATCTTCGATAACGTTAAATGATCTCTTTTGTAAAAAGCTATTGGCATTTTGATAACGGCTATCCCCGCTCATAAAATAACCTGTTTGATAACCGGCCTCTTTCAATTGTTGCGGTAAGGAGGGAAGAGCGATATCGGGTTTTTTTACCGTAATTGTTTGATAAGATATTAACGGATAAGCACTGCACAGTAAAGCAAACATACTCATATTGGTACTGGGTGCATGTGCATATACATTATCAAACAGTACCGCATGCTTTGTTAAACTGTCAATAAATGGTGTTACATTATATTGATGATTGTAACAGGAAATATACTCAGCCGGAGTAGATTCCATGACAAGCAGTATCACATTTTTGATTTTTTTTGTTTGAAACAAACTATCAAAATGGGGGATTACAATATTCTTATTTTTTTCAGCAAATACAGATACGCCGCTGGTTTTCATCTTTTGTAAAAAAGAGGTACCGGAAAACGGATCTAAAGAAACCATAAATGCAACAATAGGATTTGATAATTTTTTAGGATCTGTTTTTACGGGTATTTTGGTAAAGGCTGCTAATTTTATTACCAGTAGTGTAAGCAATAAAATGCTCAGGCCGAGATATGTTTTCTTAATATTACTAAAAAGCGTTTGAACAATTTTATATACCGTAATACAACTGATACAAGCAGCAGCCAAAAATAAAACCGAGTAAATAATATTTGAGCCATCAACATTTGAAGAGACTGCCAATTTAAAATCTAAACTATTGGCTAAAAAATCTGAATAATACAGCCAGGAATAAGTAAAAGGCCTGCCAATTAAATGGATAGCAAACCGGTTAATCAAACTGGATAATAAAAAAATAAATGATAAAGTAGTAAATACATAAATAATCCATTTTGTTCTTCGTTTATGCATTTTGCTTAAGCGAAGCAGCATAATGGTGAACAGCATAAAACCTGTTAAAAACAATAAATCATAAGTAGCAACATTTAATAAAAGTGCAATAGACTTAATCGGATGGTTGACCGCATACCATGTTAAGCCGGCTGTATCTGAACGTGTAAGGATATGAAAGAAAATGAGCACTAAATAAACAGATAGAACATAAATGTATGGTTTGCTGATAGGTTCATATTTCGATTTATATTGCTTAAAAAAATAAAATAGCAGCAGGAACAGCAAAGAAAAAAATAACAGATACGGTGATAAGGCAATAAATAAAAACTTTTCAGGAACAACGGGTTGATCTGCTGCAGGCGAAATAACAACCACATTATTCTCTTTAACTGTAGTCGTGTATTCCTTCAAACCTGCTGCAGCATTGATATCCCAATAATCTAATGAAATATTCAATAAAGATTTTTTCAGCCAAAAAACATAGTTAATGGCAGTGCCTTCGGGTAAATCAATTTCTATTAAAAAAAATCTTCCCTTCTTAACCATTGGTGTATACAACAAACCTTCTTTCTCAAATGAGCCAATCGGTTTTACAGAGGGTTGTTGCCAATTGTTTACTCCCCAAACCAAATACATTTCTTTACAAAAGGGAGCATAATATTCTATTTTCTGAATACTTGAATGGGCAGAATAAGAAAGTATAAAGAAAACAAAACTTAATAAATAAATTTTTCGCATAGTTGATGTGAAATGGGTGATAATGTTTTCTAAATTAAGTATTTTATTAGATAGGGTATCAAATCTTCAATTGAAGGGTTCGGAGAGCATTTCTGAGTTATCGTTAATTCTATATTAATGTACCCTTGCTTTTTCTTCTTCATCACCTGTTGAACGTTCTCTCTTTTCTTTTACTTTATCGCTTCCGAAATTGTGTGTGAAAGTAATTTTAAATGCAGCACAGGAAAATCCAACGAATGATTGGTATAAGCGCTATGAAACAATAGTTGTTTATCATTCACCATTCCTGATTAAACAAGTTGATGATATTTTAAATTACAATACATGATCTGATAAGCAGATGATTTAACCATGCAGAACTATATCCCCAAGCTTTAAATGAGATTTATTTCCTTCAATTGCAGTATATTTATTGTTTCCTGTAACAATTATTTTTTCATCAATTTCATGCCCCGACGGATTATCATTTTATGGTTTTGTTCCTGTCTTTTGCTGTTGTGTAAAAGTACAGAAGCGCAATGCCCATATAATATTGGATTTGAAACCGGTGATTTTACCAACTGGCAATGTGCATCGGGTTTAATTGATGGAAGCGGAAATATATCATTAACACCGGGCGCAGCAATACCCGGCAGGCAAACCATTATACCCAATTCTTATCCGCAGATATTGGATATGTACGGAAACTTTCCCATCAATAGTCCGAACGGAAGCAGTTATTCAATCAAATTAGGAAATGAGTCACCGGCAAAAAAAGCAGATCAGGTGAGTTATACTTTTACTGTTCCGAGCGGACAAGATAATTACAGTATTATTTATGATTATGCAGTGGTATTTCAAAATCCCAATCATCAGGCCTATCAACAACCAAAATTTACAGCGAATATTTTTGATGTAGCCAGTAATACCATTATTGGTTGCAGTTCATTTACTTATGTTGCTTCTGCAGGATTACCGGGCTTTCAGGTATCAAGTGTCGGAGCCAGTGTATTTTACAAACCATGGTCATCCGTTACCATTAAATTATTGGGATATGCAGGAAGAACATTGCGTTTAGAATTTACAACAAATGATTGTACGTTAGGCGGTCATTTTGGTTATGCTTATTTAGATGTGAATGAAAATTGTTCATCTCCCATTAGCGGAAATACGTATTGTCCGTATGCAGAATCCATCACACTAACAGCACCTCCGGGTTTCAGTGCGTATCATTGGTATGATTCAAGTTTCACCCATTTATTGGGTTCTGCCAATTCATTAAAATTAATTCCGCCGCCACCTGCAGGAACAAAATATTCTGTAGAAATTGTTCCTTATGCGGGCTTTGGTTGTTTAGATACTTTATATACTACCATTCAAACTTCCAATACCCCTTTTGTTTTAAATGTATTGGATTCTGTGGTGAGTTGTTCTTCCAATGGAATTGATTTAACTGCACCTGATATTACTGCGGGAAGTACCGGGGGTATTACTTTCTCCTACTATTTAGATTCTTTGCTGAATAATTATTTACCTACTCCCAAAGCAGTTACTAAAAACGGAAGTTATTATATACAGGGAGCTAATGCTGCAGGGTGCAGTGATATAAAGCCCATTTATGTTTCTGTAGAAACGCCGCCGAATTTGGTCATCAATCAACCTGCAACAGTTTGTTATCCGAATAATATGGATCTAACTATTCCATCCATTACCTCGGGCAGTGATCCGGGCTTATCCATCAGTTATTGGCAAAATATTTTGGCAACGGATACTTTATTACATGCCAATAATATTACCACGTCCGGTACTTATTATATTAAAGGAGCTGCAGCCAACGGATGTTATTCTATATTACCTGTTACGGTTAGCATTAAAACATTGCCACCTATTTCTGTCAACAATCAAACAGCATGCGATTCAGTTAATTTAACAGCTGCGTCGGTAAAAAATGTGAGTCCGTCAGACTTTACATCCTTTAATTATTTTACCGATTCGCTTGCTACCATTGTTTTACAGGCACCAAACAATGTAAAACAAAGCGGCACTTATTATATTCAGGCCATCAGCTATCTGGGGTGCAGTGTGGTAAAACCTGTGGTGGTGGTGGTACATCCTGATCCGGTTTTTACTGTTACAGAACCTGCGGCAGTAACACTACCTGCAACAGTTGATATTACTGCAAGTATTGCTTCCAATAATAATTATCAATTTAGTTTTTGGGAAAACAGTTCGGCAACGCAAGCAATTGATTCACCTAAAGTTATTAGCACCGGTGGGACTTATTATATTAAAGCGATCGATTCTTTTGGATGTTATGATGTTTTGCCCGTGAAAGTGGTTATTAAAGAACCGGTAATTCATCCATCCAATGCATTCTCTCCGAATGGAGATGGTATCAATGATACCTGGACCATACCGCTATTAAAATTTTATCCTTATTGTTCGGTAGATATTTTTAATCGGTATGGCCAACCTTTATTTCATTCACTCGGTTATTCCATTCCATGGGATGGAAAATTCAATGGCCAACCATTACCTGTTGGCACCTATTATTATGTAATTAAGTTGAATGAAACTTTGCCACTTATTTCGGGAAGTATAACTATTTTAAGATAAACGTTGGATGAATAGCTTATAACAAATGTGGTTTTGCTTCTGTTAATCCCGCATTGGTAACAATCACATAATCGGGTTTGAAGGAGGGTAAATTATTTGCACCGTTATAACTTAATGCAGAACGCAATCCGTCTAATAATCCCTGTAACACAAATTTTACACCACCTTTAAAAGGAATGACTGTTGATTCTCCTTCTACATTTCTTTCTTCTTTTCCATGTGCCATTTTTGTTTCCAGAGATGCAGCACCGCGATACCGTTTAAATAAGCCATTGTTTTTTTCAATGATTTTTCCGGGAGATTCTTTTGTTCCCGCAATCAATGAACCCAGCATTACTGTTGATGAACCCAATGCCAATGCTTTGGCAATATCACCGCTTGTTCTGATACCGCCATCTGCCATTACCGGAATAGTGGTAACGGCAGTAATATCTTCTAAACAAGTAACATTCGGCACACCAAATCCTGTTTTTAATCTTGTTGTGCATAATGATCCGCCGCCAATACCCACACGCAAACCATCAGCACCCCAAGATTCTAAATCTTTTGCAGCCTTTGCTGTGGCTATGTTTCCTGCAATGATATCTATATGCGTTGGTAATTTGTTTTTTAAAGTGGCAATGGCAATTTGTACCAATTCATGATGTCCATGTGCCACATCAATCAAAATAATATTGGCACCTGCATTCACCAGTGCAATGGCTCTTTCGGTAAAATCATCATTTACACCTACTGCTGCCATTACCGGAACAGGATATTCTTCTTTCCAATCTTCCGATAATGTTTTCCATTTTTTTTGCAATTGATGTTGGTTAATGTAATCAGCAACCAACGACACTTCTTTGCATTCTTCTTCTATAGAAAGAAACCGATGAATACATCCAACCCCTCCGGCTTCAGCCATTTTAATAGCCATTTTGCTTTCGCAAACGGTATCCATACAGGAAGCAACAAAAGGGCTGCATAAAAAATAATGTTTGGAAACCTTTGTAAACAAGCTGATATTTTTTCTGGACACTACTTTAGAGAAGGAGGGCACTAATTGAATATCATCATAAGTATAAGCATGTCTTTTCATCATCATGTGGTTGAATTTACTTTCCGAAAAATGCAATGTTGGTACTGAATATTTTTACTGCAATGGCTAATAATATCACACCGAAAAATTTACGCACAGCCAATAAACCTGCTTTGCCCAATGCTTTTTCTACCCAGGATAAAGATTTCAATGCAATATAAATGACAATTAAATTAATAAGGATGGCGATTAATATAACGATCTCGTCGAAGTTTGCTTTTAATGACATCACTGTGGTTAAAGTACCCGAACCTGCAATTACCGGAAAAGCAATAGGGACAACTGTTCCGGAAGGTGCATCTTTATCACTTTTAAAAATTTCATGGCCCAGTACCATTTCCAGTCCCAATAAAAAAATCACTACAGACCCGCCCACTGCAAAGGAATGAATATCCAATCCCAATATTTTTAAGAATGCTTTTCCAAAGAATAAAAACAAGATCATTAATCCGCCTGAAACAAATGTTGCCTGTGCAGCTTTGATGGCCCCCATTTTTTCTTTTAATGAAAGCAATAACGGAATAGAACCAACGATATCTATCACTGCAAACAAAGTAAATGTTACGGTAAGCAGTTCATCAATATTAAAATTCATGGCAACGGATTTATACAAAAGTAAAACATCCCGATTCTTTCGGGATGTTTTTATGGTAAATCATAGATATTAAAATCCTAAATGCTGTTTTCTGAATACAGGATATTCTTTTTGTAACAGTTCTAAGCAGTGAATACATAAACAATCTGTATATAAACTTTCTATGTATATCCGTTCTTCGTAACTTAATTTAATTTGATTGCATTGACATTCCAATACATTTCCGGTTTTGCATTCAAAGACTGCATTACATCGCCCGCAATTTTTATTTTCATGATGTGGCATGCAATGATTTTTATAAATGAATGTTTACGCCCATATCTAACATAAACGGAATAGAATTATAACCATTGATATCAAAGAATTTTTTATTGGTGATGTTTTGGGCATTCACAAAAAACTTTATTTCTTTAGTAAATACATATTCTGCATAACCACCCAATATCAGGTAACTGTTTAATGCTACATCGGGTGTTTGATAGCCGCCAATATCATATCGCTTGCTTACATATTTACTGTTCAATGAAATATATAATTGCCGGGTGAATTGATAACCGATATTGATATTGATACTGTTGGCCGGAACGCGCAAAGCATAATTATACGTAACGGTATCTTTATTCGTTGCCCTGTTTTGTGTGGTTACTCTTGGCGCCAGGTAAGTATAATTAGCCGTAATAGTTAAAGGCGTAATTGGTTTAATGGTGGCTTCCAGTTCAAATCCGTTTACTACAGAACTTACATAATTAAAATAATTGTACGTGATATAATTATAATCAATACCATTATTAATCAGTCTGTTAAAATAAACCAATCTTGTGTTGAAAATTTTTTCTGTCCATTGAACCCCTGCTTCATAATTCACAGATCTTTCGGGTTGCAAAGCACTGTTCAGGCTTAATTGATAAATACTCGGTGCTTTAAAACCCGATGCGATACTTCCGAATACTCTGGTATGTTCACTTAACTTATAAGATGGATTGAATGTACAGGTATAATTGGTTCCGTAGCGGGAATGATTGTTCATTCTTCCCCCCAGCTCTGCATTAAAGTTTTTGTACGCATAAAATAAAGATGCGTACACAGAACTTTGATGGACAGAAGTGTCCGGAAAATTACTGTTGTAGGGGCCGTAACTACTTAATGATTTATATTGATTGTTCATAGAGCCATATCTGTAATCTATACCCGTTAATAAGCTGAAACCATTTCGCAGCTTAATATTAGAAAATACTTCTGCAAACTGGCCGATACCATTATAATTATTCAGCGACCAGGATGTTGCACCCGGGATGGAAGCATTGTTATTGTAATTTCTGTTTAAAATATTGTATTGATAATTGGCTGTGACAGACAGATTATTCTTTGCATAATGAGCGCCGAAGCCTGTGGTAAAATTCCGGTTATTCAAATTGTAATTAGCTGCATCCGTAAACGGGCCTGCTGCCAAGCCTGCCGCATACTGACTGTATTGCGCAAATGTTCTCAGTGATAATGCGGTTGTTGCCTGATAAGCAATGCTTGCATTTAACGTATTGCCATCATATCCGTCTTTATGAAAATTTTTAATACCGGTACTGTCATAGGCATTTGCAAATCCTTGTGAATACAATCTTGCATAACGCGATGTGTAAGTAAATTTTCCCATCTTTCCATACACCTGCATATTGCCTTTAAATGTTTCAAAACTTCCGCCACTCAATGTTGTTTTAAGATTAACGGGTGTGGCAATATTATTTTTAATAGTGATGATATTGATTACTCCTGCAATGGCATCACTGCCATATAAAGTAGATTGAGCCCCTTTGCATATTTCAATTCTTTCCACATCATTGATAGAAAATAAATTTAAATCAAATTCATTATTAATCATAGACGGATCGCTTGAAGGGATCCCATCAATCAATATCAAAGCCCTGCCGCTGGCTGCTCCGCGTACATATAAAGTTTGAACACTGCCTGCATTATTCAATGCGCCATTAATAACAATACCGGCCTGTTCATTTAATAATTGTGCAACGGTTTTACCATTGCTTTTTTCAATTTGTTCTTTAGAAATGACGGTGATTACTTTTCCGGTGGTACTTTGTTTCTGCGCTGTTTTATTGGCAGTAACAATTACCGGATCTAATGCATTTCCCTGCAACGTGTCTTTTTGTGCAAAGAGAAAATGGCTGATGAACAGCAATGTGTGTAAGGATACTAATTTTTTGCTCATTGTTAGCGTGTTTTAAATTTGAACAATGAGCTTTCAGGAAAATAAAAAAACGGAGAAATATAAATTGCCCTGCAGTGGCATTTTACATTCCATGCTTTTCACCCGAAAGCCGTGAATGATACTTTGCATTGGCAGGTCTTCTGGCTTGTGACCAATCTTAAAGCCTTCCCATCTCTCCATTGAAATAGTGGCAAAATTTTAAGATGTTCCCTTGTTCCCCTTCAGGGGGTTGCGGTATCACTTACAGCTACGGGGATAGCTCACGATTTAAACGTGATTCCCTTTTAATTATCCGCCTGAGGCGGATAAACCAAACGCATCACAAAAATAAGCGTAGAAACTTTTCAGAAAAATGAACTTGTTCACGCAATGGTGAAAAATAAAAGAGACATTTTATTTTTCACCGGGAATACCATAATTTTTTCGAATTAAATTTTAATACTTGTAGGTATTTGTATGATTCGTCATTCTAAAATTATACATCTGCTTCATTGAAAGAAAGTTCGATCTTTTGAATCGTGGGATTTACTTTTCTGTAAGTAACACCGGCTTTGTCCAGCATTTTTTTTGAAGCAATGGCTGTATCAGTCGATGCATATTTATCAGATAAATAAATAATCTCGCTGATGCCTGATTGAATAATTGCTTTTGCACATTCATTGCAGGGGAATAAGGCTGTATAAATTCTGCAGCCATGCAAATCCATTCCGATATTATTCAGTATTGCATTTAATTCTGCATGACATACATACGGATATTTTGTTTGTAATGGTTCGCCTGTTTTGCCCCAGGGAAAATCATCATCACTGCAACCAATCGGCAATCCATTATAACCTGCACCTACAATTTTATTTTTTGTATTTACGATGCAAGCACCTACTTGTGTGGCGGGGTCTTTACTGCGTTTGGCAGATAATAAAGCAACGCCCATAAAATATTCGTCCCAGTTAATATAATTGTTTCTCTTTTTCATCATCATAC
>Ga0364921_10093_pt2 | contig 28052 bp, 28 predicted proteins | sample ExccelJu500001D3_2_FD_206956 | JGI IMG/M metagenome (GOLD analysis project Ga0364921, IMG submission 206956) | Enriched cells from Trout Bog Lake Hypolimnion, Wisconsin, USA - BchlTB.June20.5000.01.D3 | ecosystem: Environmental > Aquatic > Freshwater > Lake > Hypolimnion/Profundal zone | place...
CCGGCGAGACCGGAACCCACGACGATGACGGTGAATTTCCGCTTGTTGGCCGGGTTGATGAGCTTGGAGTCCATCTTGTGCTTGGACCACTTCTGCTCAAGAGGACCGGACGGGATTTTGCTGTCGAGGACGATGGACATGGCTTGGGATTGAATGGTGATTATTGGAAATGAATGTCGGATGGATCGGCGTTATGGCAGGGCAATTTGCGCCGCAATGGGGTGATGGGTTCAGTGACCGAAACCGAAGAAGAGAATGGCGATGGGGATGGAAACGAAACCAAGCCAGACGATCAGGCTATAGCCGATGGAGACATGCTGGACCAGTGTGGCCGCCTTTTTCGAGCGGAACCCGAGGGTTTGGAAAATGGAACCCACACCGTGCGACAGGTGGGCGCAAAGCAGCGTCATGGCGATGATGTAAACGAGCGAAGCCGGCCACCAACTGAAGCCGTCGATCACCATTTTCCAAGCGTTGTGGACATGACCCTCCACACCGGGGAGCGTGAAGGTTTCATAGAGCGCCTTGTTGTTGTATTCATTGCTGAAGCGCACGGTGAAATGCAGCATGTGATAGACGAAAAACGCGAGGATCATCAGGCCGGAATAGATCATCGTGCGGGACCAGAGAGTGGCTTGAATGGTAGTCTGGAACTCATAGGGTTTGCGGGCCGAACTGTTCTGGAGGGTCAGCGAAATAGTGGCCAGAATGTGCGTGCCAAGCATGACCAGCATGACCGCGCGGAACAACCAGATGCCCACCCCGTGGAGCATGTGGTGCAGGAAGTATGCATAGGCGTTGAAAGGTTCCGCTCCAAGGAACACCACAAGATTTCCGATCAGGTGTCCGGCAATGAAAAGGACAAGAAAAAGGCCGGTGATGGCGACAACGAGCTTTTTCCCAATCGAGGAGGACCAGTAAGTTTCAAGGCAACGGGTAAGGGCATTCATGACAATTTCTGAAGAAGGTGGCCGCGCTGGCCGTGCGAGGAATAGACGGCGATCCACGGCAATTCAAGCGGAGAACTCACCACGGCGGAATCATCCGTGCGAATGGCAGGATTTGCGGAGTTTTTTGGGCGTCTGAGGTGTCCGGCAGGTCTTCTCTGACCGGATATCGTGTCCCATTCAGCCTGAACGCCGCCGGTTTACCGAGGTTCGACGTGGAGTCCGGGGAAACACCCAAGGCGAGGAGCTAACAAAAAACTCAAGGCCAAGTGAGCCCCCTCACCGTCTGCGGATGAACATTTCGTATAGCGTCGGGACGATTTCAAAGACGATGAGGATGACGATATACCATTCCACGCGGTGTGAACTGCGGGATTGGGCGAGGTTGACGGCGGTTTGGATGGTGCGGCCGATCAGGTCGGGTTTGGATTCGACAGCCTTGAAGCGGTCGGGGATCTCGAATTCGTCGGTGAGGCGGGCATAGAGGCGTTCGAGTTCGGGGTGATCCCACAGGACGTCGGGTTTGTCCAAAATAGCGACACGGCCGACCATTTCCTGCTGGTCTAGCAGGACTTTGCCGAGGCGCTTGAGCAGGTTGTGGTGGTTGGCGCGGTTGATGCGGCCGTTGCCGAGGCTGGCGACCATCGGTTGGAGGGATTCAAAATGGCACCCGCTCTGCCTTCAAAGTGTTCGAGCACGACGCTGCGGGCGAGGACCTCGACCACGACTTGGAGGACAGGCAACGAGAAATCCGGGACGAAGATGGTTTGGCCCTCAATACCTTCACGGCCATTAGTGGAGATGGCGAGTTTCATTTCCTCGATCATCCGGTCGTTTGCGGGACGCTGGATGAGTGGCTGGAGCCCGTCGAGAAAAGCGGCTTCCTCAAGCGGCTCGACGTGGAAGAAAACAACGACGGCGTAGCGAAAAACTATGGCAAAACCGCAGCGCCCGGTTTCGAGGGTGAGGGGCGTGGCTGTCAGGCAGCGGGCCTTGCGCAGCGAACGGGTATCGATATCCCCGCCGACACAGATCGAGCGGACATGAATCTGGTGCCGACCATCGAAAACTTCCGGTGATGGTTCTATCGTTTTGATCTGTGGAAGCTAGCATTGTATGTCTCGTGATCTCAAGCACAAATAAATTTCATGAGGTTCCGGCGATGTTCTTCGGCCATGCGGGCTAAAACTCACGGGAACACGCCATGTCGTCGAACACCCAATTGGTCTTGCCCTCCTTTGTCCTTGTCAGGATGCCCTCTTCGCTCTAATGGGTAGAAGTGTCCGAGCGTGCTCGTGAATAGGCGAGAATCAGATCTGCATATTAGATCCGGAATCAAGACGGATCGCATTGATAGCCCGGGGCAAGGGTCCTATCGTTGCGAAAATACAAAACCCCACAACTTCGCTTCCCAGAAAATGATTGATCCTATGACAGCGGGCAACGAGAGCAAACTTTGCGGCAAGTGCGGCGCACGGCCTGCGACGATCCACATCTGTAACATGGGTAAGTCGGTCGATCTTTGCGAAGAGTGCGTCAGAGTCGACGAATCTAATACTGCGGTGTTTGCCGCACGGCTTGCTGATGAAGCCAAGAGCGCGAGATGCTGTTATTGTGAAGGCTCTCCATGCGGCGGCGGTGCCGATGCTTTCTTACAGATCGCAGGTGGCCTGATTCAGATTCGCTGGATGTGCATGTCGTGCTTAGCCGAGTATTGTTCCTATGCACAGAACGCTCTTGAGTCCATCTCCAGAGATCTGCCTTGCGACGAACAGATTATTGAACGGATCAAAGAGGTCGGCGCGGAAGCCGACGCTCACATGGCGGCGTTCGTGAGGTGTCGCAACTACTAAACCCAAGGTGATTCTTATAGCCAAGAAGATGACTAAACCAAGATCCATACGACATCGTTACCGAATTGCACCAGACTGGAACAATCTTCCAGAACAAACGATTACTCTACAAGGGATTTCCCGGAGTGAATTACGTTTAAGATTTCGTCGCGAGAAAAATTCTCATCGAGGTTTGCGGGAATTCAAAGACCTCAAGGAACTGGTGATTTTCTGCCCGAATCAAGATGCCATCGAAGAGATAGGATATCTCCAATCCTTGGAATTCTTATACATCGATATGACTTGGGCAACTGACTTGTCCGCACTGGCGGTATGCCGCAGCTTGCGGCACCTCACAATCAAAGGAGCGACCCAGGTGACTAGCTTAGGGTGGGTTGCGGATTTGCCTCCTCTTGAGTCTCTCCTGCTAGAAAACTTCAAGAAAATTACCGACATTTCATCATTAGCATCATTATCGACTGTAAAGGCTCTTGGCATCGAAGGAAGCATGTGGACACGGCAGAACGTGGATTCATTCACGCCACTCTCAGGTCTTTCCCTGCTGGAAGCGCTCTTTATTGCCAATTGCAAACCCTCAAATGCGGGCCTTTTGCCACTTCACACACTTGGCAACCTGCGCTATCTTGATGCCGCCGCATTCTACACCGAGGACGAGTTCATGGCTCTTCATAGAGCTCTTCCCCAGCTTTCATGCGATTGGTTCAGCCAGATCAGAGAGCATGTAAGCATTAAAGCGGCGATCAACGCCTCAATTAAACACTGCAAATCGAGCGGACTCATGAATCATGCTGATAGAAAAGTGAAAATACACACGTCCATCATAGAAAACGAATGATCGATCTATGGCTATACAACCTGCCTATTTTTCGTCGTAGCTATAGAGCGTTGTCGCCGGATGGAAATGACACAGAAGAGATTTCAAAGGCATACGAGGTGTCGATGAGCAACCCTAGCCAACGACAATGCCCGCGCCACTGTGGCCCGGGCATTTTGCCCGGTGCCAAACCGATTCATCTGATTTTCCGGGGGAACATCAGAACCCCGCTAGACTGTTTGCCAAAAGTATGTGCGCCTATTTGGGGCTTCCTGATTGGACCGTTTGCCAAAATTCAACTTTTTACGCACGGACTTTTGGCAAACGGTCTAGAGTTCAGGATGTCTGATCCTGAATATCGCGACAGGAATGTCGCGACTCCTTATTTCACATCTGCGCCAGGGGCAGTCCCCAATAACAGAACCGCCTTCACGTCCGCCGCCGCCTCGCGCACGTTCTTTGCCAGCAGCAGGTCGGAAACGATCACCACCCTGCGCGCGCCTGCCGCTAGAACCTGAGGAAGGTTTTCACGTTTGATGCCGCCGATGCAGAAGGCGGGGATAAGCGAGCCAACTTCGCGCTCCATGGTCGCAATGTCTGCCAGGCCGATGGCGGGGCGACCGGCTTTGGTGGGAGTGGGGAACAAGGGACCGAAGCCGATGTAGTCGAACCCTTCCGCCAATGCCGCGCGGGCTTGGTCTAACGAGTGGGTGGAGCGGCCGATGATTTTGTCAGGGCCCATGATATCCCGTGCCACGGCGAGTGTTCCGTCGTCCTGACCGATGTGGACGCCATCCGCGCCCAACTCGGTGGCCAGGACGGGAAAATCGTTGAGGATGAAGGGCACGCCGGCGGCGCGGCAGAGGGGAATGAGGCGTTCCGTAACGCGGCGGATGGTGGCTTGATCTTGGTTCTTCGCCCGCAGTTGGAGCATGTCCGCGCCGCCACCTAACAAAGCAGCGGTGGTTTCCTCCGCCGCAGCCTCGGGTGTGTATCCAAGGTCGAGGATGGCGTAGAGTTTCGGGTCGGAAATCATGGGTCAATACTGATTGCCACAAGTTATTGTCGAAATGGGATGTGGTAAGGATTTTGAACGCGGAGCGAGCATTAGCGAGCTTGGAGGAAACCGGCAAAGTCCCGAATCGCATAGGCGAAGGCAATTTGGATGGCGATTTGTGCCGCTAAACGGGTTCTGGCAATGGGCGACATCCTGAATCCCAAGGGGATTCCGTCCCACAGCCCAGGGTTGCCGCATGGCGGCTACCCTGGGAACAGGCGAAAACGATTTACTACCCCAACGGGGTTGCGTCCCGAATGGGATGTGCGTCACCTGCGGACACAACCCCGTTGGGGTTGATTGATCCATCACGGGATTCCCAGGGTAGGCACTTTGTGCCAACCCTAGGCTATGGGACATATCCCCGTTGGGAATGGAACCTCGCTTCCGCGTCGGCCTTTCGACAGGCTCAGGGCAATTATTTTTGGCAATCAGTATAAGGCCTATCTGAAAAACCTTGCCCAGAGCCTGTCGAAGGGCGCGAGACCGTCTTTCTCCAGCAGATTCCAGTCTCCGCTCTCTCATCATTCCATTCTATCAGATCTTCCGCTCCTCCAGATACCTTGAGACCCAGCCGATGTCATAGGTGCCGTTGACGAAATCTGGATGGTTGATGATTTCCAACTGGAATGGGATGGTGGTCTTGATGCCACGGATGATGAACTCGCCCAGCGCGCGTTTCATGCGCAGCACCGCAATCTCGCGCGTGGCCGCGGTGACGATGAGCTTGGCGATCATCGAATCATAGTGAGGCGGGACGGTGTATCCGGAATAAACGTGGGTGTCCACGCGCACGCCCTTGCCGCCGGGCGCGTACCACAGCTCGATGGTGCCCGGACTGGGCGCGAAATTGTTATACGGATCCTCCGCGTTGATGCGGCATTCGATGGAATGCCCGCGAGGGCCGGCTGTCAGCACGTGGCGTGAGACAGGTTCTCCGGCAGCCACGCGGATTTGCTCCTTGATTAGATCGCAACCCATGACTTCCTCGGTGACCGGATGCTCCACCTGTATCCGGGTGTTCATTTCCATGAAGTAGAAGTTCTCGGCCTTCTCATCCACGAGGTATTCAATGGTTCCGGCGTTCTGATAGTTGATGTTGCGGATCAGGTTCACCGAGGCCTCGCCCATCCGGGTCCGCAGCTCGGGTGTCAGAAGCGGCGACGGACATTCCTCGACCACCTTCTGGTTGCGGCGCTGCAGCGAGCAATCGCGCTCCCCGAGGTGGATGAAGTTGCCGTGCGAGTCGCCTATCACTTGGAACTCGACGTGATGCGGATTGAGCACGAGTTTCTCGATATAACAACTGCCGTTGCCAAAACACACGATGGCCTCGCTGGATGCGGCCTGGAAAAGCGAAATGAAATCCTCCTCGCGGAAACACGGCCTCATGCCGCGGCCGCCACCACCGGCGGTCGCCTTGATCATGACCGGGAAGCCGATCTTTTTCGCCTGCTCAAAGGCGGATTCCGCGTCCGGCATGATATCCGAGCCGGGGGTGACGGGCACGCCGTTGGCGAGTGCCGTGGCGCGGGCGGTGGCCTTGTCGCCCATCAGATAGATCACCCGCGAGGACGGCCCGATAAAGGTGATGTGGGAGGACTCGCAAATTTCCGCAAAGCGCGCATTTTCTGATAGAAACCCGTATCCCGGATGGATCGCGTCCGCGCCCGTGATCTCCGCGGAGGCGAAAATACGGTCCATTTTCAGATAGGTGTCCTTGCTGGCGGCGGGGCCTATGCACACCGCCTGGTCGGCCAGTTGGACATGCATGGAATCGACATCCGCCTCGGAATAGACCGCCACGGACTCGACTCCGAGTTCACGACAGGCGCGGATGATGCGGAGGGCGATTTCGCCACGGTTGGCGACAAGGACGCGCTTGAACATGAAGGGGGAGGATGAAAGATAGATGTTAGAAAATACCGGGCCGGCGCGTCATTTGATGCGGAAGAGGACATCGCCGTATTGCACGGGGGAGCCGTCTTCGGCCACGACGGCACAGATGGTGCCGGCTTTTTCCGCCTTGATCTCGTTCATCACCTTCATGGCCTCGATGATACAGATCGTCTGGCCGATGGAGACGGTGGAACCGACATCGACAAGATCCGGAGCCTCAGGTGTGGGCCTGCGATAGAAAGTGCCGACCATGGGCGAGGTGATTTCCGCACCCTCCGCCACTGGCGCGGCGGCCGGGGCTGCGGGTTCCGGTGTGGCTGCACCCTGAGCCGCTGGCGCAGCCGGAGCGGCTGCTGAAACCACGGGCAGGCCAGCCAACAGGCCGCGCAGATCCTCGATGTCCGCGCCTTTCTTCAGCTTGAGGTGAAAGTCTTTCTTGGTGAGATCGAACAAGGTGAGCCCGTGCTCGTTCATGAGTTCGACAATTTTGCGGATTTCCTGGAGGTCCACGGTGGGAGGAGGTTGGGTGTTGGTTGAATCGCACGGGAAAACGCCCCGTGCAGGGCGCGTTCCGGTCAGGCAAGCTAGGGTATGCCGGGACTGAACGTCAAGCGGGAAGAACCCCGCAGGGCTCTCAGCCGACTTCGTTCAGGCGTTTGGAAACTTCCGGCCAGTTGACGATATTCCACCACGCGGCGATATAATCCGCGCGGCGGTTCTGATAGTGGAGATAGTATGCGTGCTCCCAGACGTCCAGCCCGAGCAAGGGCGTTCCCACATCGGCATCGGGCACGAGACCTTTCATCAGCGGATTGTCCTGGTTCGGGGTGCTGCTGATGCGGAGCTTGCCGTTTGCGCTCACCAACCATGCCCAGCCGGAACCGAATCGTTTGGTGGCGGCCTCGCCAAAGGCCTTCTTGAAACCATCCATGGATCCGAACGCGGACTGGATGGCCACGGCGAGTTCTTCCGACGGCCCGCCGGATTTGGCGCGGGGTGCCAGCGTCCGCCAGAAAAACGAATGGTTCCAGTGGCCGCCGCCTTGATTGCGCAACTGGGTGCGCAGGGATTCATCGCCCACCGCGGGGAGTCCCGCTAACAGATCTTCGACGCGTTTCCCCGCGAGGTCCGGCGCTTTCCCGAGCGCCGTGTTGAGTCCGGCCACGTACGCCGCGTGATGTTTGTCATGGTGGATCTCCATGGTTTTTGCGTCGATGTGGGGTTCGAGCGCATCGAAAGCGTAGGGCAACTGTGGCAGGGTAAAGACGGCGGGCGCGCCCGCGTCTGCCGCGCGCGCCACGCCGGGCATGAGGGCGGCCCCGGCGGCAAGCGTGCCCATGACGACAAATTGCCGGCGGTTCAGTGCATTGAGTGGTTCCATCATTCCCACCCGATAAACCGGATCGCCGGAAAATCAAATGATTCGGCTCACTCTTCCTCGGTCGCCTTGCGCCCGTATTCGGCGATGATCTTGGGTTCCTGCTCGCGCGGCACGTCCTCATACCGGTCAAAGCGCTCCTTGTGACGGCCGCGTCCGGCGGTGATGGCGCGGAGATGGCTGGAATACTGATAGAGCTCGGCCTGCGGCACCTGGGCCACGACCACCTCGAAGCGGCCCTCCGATTCCATGCCCACGATGCGCCCGCGCCTGCCTGATAGATCGGCCAGCACCGCCCCCACGGCGTCGGACGGCACCTTGATGCGCAGCTCGTGCACCGGTTCTAACAGTTTCGGCTTGGCCATCATGAAAGCCTCGTTGAAGGCGGCCTTGCCGGCGATCTGGAAGGCGATGTCCTTGGAGTCCACCGGGTGTTGCTTGCCGTCGTAGAAATCCACCTTGACGTCGGTGACGGGGAATCCGCCGTAAGGGCCGTGCACACAGGCGGCATTCACGCCTTTTTCCACCGAGGGCACGAACACGCGGTCCACGTTGCTGCCGACGAGCGACTGGGTGAAAACCACACCGCTTTCCGACGGGAGAGACTCGATGCGCATCCACACCTCGGCGAACTGGCCGGCACCGCCGGTTTGTTTCTTGTGCCGGTGTTTCGACTCGCCGCGTCCCGAAATCGTGGCCCGATAGGAAACCCTGGGTTCCACCAGTTCCACATCCACATTGAACCGCCGCTTGAGTTCCTCCGCCACGATTTCCAACTGCAACCAGCCCTGGCCGGAAACGATGGTCTGGCTGATGGCCGGATCGAAGTGGAAATCAAACGTCGGATCCTCCTCGCGCAGCGCGGAAAGTCCCTCGCCAAGCTTGTTGAGGTCGGCGCGGGATTTGGCGACCAGCGCGCCGCGGGTGTTAGGTGCCGGGAAGTCCACGGACGGCAGTGTGACCTGACGCGCGGCAACACAGAGTGTGTCGGAGGCGCGGGTGGCGCGCAGCTTCACCACGGCCCCGATGTCACCGGCGTGCAGGGACGGCACGGGTTCCCTGGCCGAACCGTTCACACGATAGAGCTGGCCGACGCGCTCGGTTTCCCCGCGGTTGACGTTCAGAAGCTCCGTGCCGGATGTCACATCCCCGCTGTAAACGCGGAAAAATGACAGATTGCCGACGTGCGCCTCATGCATCGTCTTGAACACATAGGCCACCGTCTGGCCGTCATCCAGCGCCACCGATACATCGCTGCCGTCCGGACGCTTGGCCGCGACTGTGGCGCGATCCACCGGGGATGAGCCGTACTTGGCGATGAAATCCAGAATCCGGGACACCCCCACATTCTTCACGCCGGACGCGGCAAACACCGGCACCACAAGGCCCTTTTGCAAGGCCGCGTGCACGTGCGCGCGCAGGTCTTCCTCGGTGAGGGTGCCTTCCTCGAAGAATTTTTCCAGCAACGCATCCTCGGATTCCGCCACCATGTCTATCAGTTGGCGGTGCAGTTCGGTCACGCGGTCCTTGAGCGCGCCCTCGGCGGGTTTTTCCGTGTATTTTCCGCTGCCGTCCGCGGCGAAGGTGATCACTTCGGAACGCATGACATCCAGCACCGAGCTGAATGACGGCCCCTCGTCCACCGGCACGGTCATCGGGAAAACGCGGGCGCCATAATGCTCGCGGGCCTCTTCCAGAATATCGTCAAAGCGGGTGCGCTCGCGGTCCAACAGATTGATGACCAGAAACCTCGGGATGTCATAATCCACCGCAGCCGACCAGAATTCATCGGCCCCTGTTTCCACGCCGTTAACGCCGCTGACCACAATCATTGCGGAATCCGCCACGCGCAGGGCGCTGAGCGGCTCGCTGATGAAGTCGGGTGTGCCGGGGCAATCGATCATGTTGAGCTCGCGTCCCAGCCATTCGGCGGTCATCACCGTGGCATGCACCGATTGTTGGTGCTGCTTTTCATCCGGGTGGAAATCCGAAACCGTGTTGCCCTGCTCAATGGTGCCCGCGCGGGTGATTCTCCCGGTGCAAACCAACATCGCCTCACAGAGCAATGTCTTTCCGGTCGAGGCATGGCCGGTGACTGCAAAATTGCGGATCTCTGGGGCACGGAAGTCTTTCATTGAATATGAATGGATTGGTGGTTTTTTCTAGCGATGGATCGTCGTGATCTTTTCCCATTACAGACAGTCCGCCCCCCGGCGTCAACCTCACACCTCGAGCACTGCAAATCGAAGCGCGGATTTCGGCAAAATCCGGGAAGCTGGGAGCCACGGGCAAGGGTCGAGGGGGCTGGTTCTGCTTGCCAAAAGAGCCTGTCTTGAGTTTGTCGAAAGAATTACCGAAACTGGGTTGTGTAAGGTGAGTCGGCGGCACGCAAGACTCTCTGATTCAGTTTGACAGCTTATCGCCGTCGCCACGACCTCCTTGTTCTGCCTTCTCCACAGGCTTGGCGAAAAATAAATGCTCGTTGGCTTGGAATCATTTGATTCTCTCATCACACCCGTCGATCAGTTTCCGGATCTCAGCAAGCTGTGATTCACCAAAATGCCCTCTTTCGGCATTATGTCTTACATTATTTGATTTGGCAAACGACAGGTCAACAGACTGCAATTGATCAAAAAACTCGATGAAATCGCTAGGGGGCTGACACTCCACTTTGCCTTGCCCCACATTGACCTCTATTATGCGTTCACTCAAAGGAATCCTCCAATATGCGGTTTCCCGATAACTTTTCTTGTTGTCCTTTGCGGCGGCAGATATTGATTTGGATTCCGTATTGACATGCTTGTTTTCCTTGTGCGAATTGCAACTGGCGGAAAAACAAACTAACATGCATATCACAGAAAATGAAAATTCTCCGCAGATGGCGCGAACTAAATGGGGGCTAAATGGCGTCAGGTATCGCATTTCAATATTTTCTTCAGTTTGGCCTACTCAATGGTCTCGCAAATGTTAGTCGAATCCCTCATAGAATAAAAACCAGTTTGGTCCAAGTCTTCGCAAGTGAATGCGGGTCCCGAACTTGCTCACATCGTTTAGGTCGTCAACAATGACACCATGTTTTTTTCCAGGGATATACTCAATGCCCTTTATCCACCCGGGACTGATTGCTATACCCTCTCCCGCCATGATAAACCTAACGATACCATTGTCACCGGTGCACGCCATCATACCCGAACTTATCCGTGGCATGAGGTTATCGTATTCTTGCTGATTTGCAAGCTTGCTATCTGAGTCGAAGGCGGAAATGAACAGCTTCCGCCTTCCGTCTTCATCAATCATTTTGCGTAGCTTTTCAAATTCCTCATGATGTGCGCTGAATAATGCGATCAAGTCTTGATCTTGGGGAAACTTGGAAGGCCGACGGCTACACGAGAGGAGCACAGAAACAATGCCGACAATCAAGATCAATTTGGCTTTCATGGTGTTACTAAATTGGGTCGGTATCGCATTTCAACATTTTTTTCAGTTTGTTTCACTCTCCCGCATCAGGCTGCCAACAGACGGCTCAACGATCCTTTTGATTCTTACCACCGTCCTGTCCGGTGCTTCGTTTGTGTATCTTTGTGAGCCTTCCGATTTCCGCTGCCCACAAACCCATGTGTCCACTCGGTCCCGCAGTAAAGATTCCTTCTACCGTAATGAATGTATCATTAAGCGCAGTCACATCCTCCGGCCGCGCGAAGTAAGACATTCCGCCAAGCCACACTGATTTTTTGTCATTTGTAATAGTGTCCGGGTCCACCGAAAGGCTACTGTGCTCAAATTCCGAATGGTAATAGCCGGAAACTCGCACACGCTTTCCATGATACTTTTTGGGATCTGCAAGAAGCTCTTGGAGTGATGCGTTCGCGCACGCTTGGTCATCACCTTGTGTATCAAGGAGCGTGACTTCCTTCTTAAATGATGCGTCGTCGCTCTTGCGGTTGCTGTAGTTCACGAACACCTCCGTTATTGAATTCCACATTTTGGAATCTCTTGCGGCTGAATATGAGCAGGAGCTATAGCTCAATCCATTCTTGTTATTAAACTCGATCTTCAGTGGAAACTCCAATGTGCGCGCAACTTTGTGGTATTCTTCGTCTTGCTTGGTGTAGACGTGTTTCCCGTCGGCGTTCGTGAAGCTGAACCAATCCCACTTCCGTCCCACTTTGGACTTTGGACTGTCCCGCCACGAAGGCATGGGAATCCCAAGCTCACCAAGTTTCTTCCAGATTTCCAATACTTCGTCGTTGGAGACATCCCCGTAAAGTGAACGGCCAGTCTCAAGTGTGGCCTTTTCACCTTTGACACCGTTGACATAGGCCAAAGACCAGTAACTAAAGCGCCATGGCTTTGGCCCGTCTCCGTTAAAAGAAAATGAGATCAGCCTTTGTTTATCCAAAAATCTGGTTTCGGTATTCTCATTCCAGTTATAGTCGACGTAGGTGATTGTATACACTCCTTGCAACTCCACCGGTCTTGGAGTGGTTGGGTATAGGGTGGTGCTTTCTATCGTTTTTTTCGCGCGATCCGCGACCAGAACGTTTGACTTCTTGTCACCCACGAGCCACTGGATTTTGAATGGTTCGGCCTGATCTTCCGGCAATGATTTCTCTGGGACTACGATCTGAATATGTTCCCTGTTAATGTCGGCGCTTTGTCGTAGTGTGAATGGCGCGGGGTGTCCTGCAATCTGCAACACGACATTGCCAGTAACGTTGAGCGCCGGAAGTGAGAGATCGCACCCGTCTTTGCCACAATATGAAAGTGCGAGAAAAAGAACAGTCGTGTCCTCAGCCGCACTTTGGAAACTGCCATAAGTCCACAGAAAAACCGGCGGCTGAGGCTGTTCGTCGGCTCGAACAAGAAAGGGCGTAAGCAAACCCATCACCGTTAGCGTGATCAGGATGATGTGTGTGCGAACGCTCATTTTTCTTTCACCGAGCCATGATGGCCCCTCGCCAGACCTTGCGCAAGCCTCGAATTGCCTATCATCGCAAGCAGGTGCCGGGTCGCGGTGTTTTGGAAGACTTTCTTCTGCCTGTTTCTGATCCGACCGGAGAGGATGATAGAAATCCGGGCGCGTGTTAGTTTCCGTCCGGCCATGGATTTCGGTTGACGTCGGAAGGCGAGCCGTCATTATGGGCCTATGCTCAACTTGCTCGCAAATTATTGGGGAGTTCTGGTCATTCTGATTCCGGTTCTGGTGCTGCTGTACGAGTCGGTGGTGATCGTGGGAGGCAACGAGATCGCCTTGATCGAACGTCGCTGGTTCGGCCACAAAATGCCCCAAGGGCGGGTGGTTGCCTTGGGCAACGAGGTGGGAATCCAGGCCCGGACCCTTGGCCCCGGTATGCACTTTCTTTTCCCGTTCATCTACAAGGCAACCAAGAGCGCCTTCACCGAGATCCTGGAAAACGGCATCGGCCTGATTGAGTCGGTGGACGGCTCCTCAATCCCGGCGGGAAACATCTTCGCCGCCGTGGTCGCGGGTCACAATTCCTTTCAAGATGGCGAGGCGTTCATCCGCAACGGTGGCCAAAAAGGCCCCCAGATAGAGGTGTTGCCGCCCGGCAAGTACCGGATTAATCCCTATCTTTTTAAGCTGACCAAGGGCAGCGTCACCGAGATCAAGGATAACGAAATTGGTATAGTGGATAGTGTTGACGGGGCGGCGATCCCCGAGGGCCGGATCTTCGCGCAGTCGGTCCCGGGCCATTCGTCGTTCCAGAATGGCGAGGCCTTTATTAAAAACGGCGGACAGAAAGGCCCGCAGATTGATATCATTCCGCCCGGCAACTACCGCATCAACCCCTATCTGTTCAAGGTCACCAAGAGCACGACAACTGTTATCAACGAAGGTGAAATCGGCCTAATCGAATCATCGGACGGCTCGGCGATTCCCGCCGGGCGGATTTTCGCCAACGTGGTTACCGGTCACAACTCGTTCCAATCCGGCGAGGATTTCAGGAAAGCCGGTGGCCAAAAAGGCCCGCAAACAGAGATCCTGCCGCCCGGCGTTTACCGTATCCATCCGAAACTCTTCAGAGTCACCAACGCCGCCGCCGTCGTGATCGCCAAGGGCCAGGTCGGAATGGTGACCGCCCAGGACGGCGCCCCCATCCCGATGGGTCGGCTCTTGGCCCAAAGTGTGCCAGGACACTCCAACTTCGAAAACGGCGAAGCCTTCCTCAAAAACGGTGGACAGAAAGGCCCGCAGATTGATGTCCTGTTGCCCGGCACCTACCGCATCAATCTGAATCTGTTCCAAATCCAAATCGCGCCGGCGGTCATTGTCGAGGCCAGCAAAGTAGGCCTGGTCACCGCCCTCGACGGGATTCCGCTACCGGAGCGCGAATACGTCGCATGCCCGATTACCGGGCACAACGATTATCAGGACGGCTCGGCATTCCTAACCAAACAAGGCCAGCGCGGCCCGCAACTCGATGTGCTGAGGCCGGGCACTTACTATATCAATCCCTTCATGTTCAGCGTGGAACTCGACGATGTTGCCGTCATCGAGCGCGGCCAGGTCGGTGTGGTGGTGTCCAACGTCGGTGAAGACCCGACAGACGAGATGAAGAAGAGGCTCGGTTCGACGCAACTCGGCGCATCCGAGGAAGAAGGCAAGGAGAAATATGTCGTGCCCAAAGGCTACCGCGGCATCCAGGAGGAGGTCGCCGGCCCTGGCCGGTATTATCTCAACCGCCGGGCCTTCATGGTCTATGTCATCGACACCACCAATATCACCATCGACTGGGATGACCAGAAGGACACCCGTTTCGACACCTTGAGCGTCATCTCCAAGGATGGTTTCCCGATTTCGGTTTCGGTCAAGGTGGTCATCCGCGTGCGCCCGGACCAAGCTCCCTATATGGTGGCCAAGGTGGGCTCCATTGATAACCTGATCCAGCATGTCATCCACCCGATGATAGACTCCTCGTTCCGCAATCAGGCATCCACGGCCTCCGCGATGAATTTCCTTCAGAGCCGTTCGGAAGAACAAACCAAAGCGGAAACCCGCGCCCGCGCTGATCTGGAGCGCTACCATGTTGAGTGCGTCTCGGTGCTTATCTGCCAGATCCGTCTGCCAGAGGACCTGATGCAAACCCAGACCAAACGCATCATCGCCGAACAACAACAGGAGATGTATAAGATGGAGCAACGCTCCCAAGCGGAACGCACCGAGATGGAAAAAATGCGCGCCACCGCCGACCAACAACCGACCTTGGTCGCCTCAGAAATCGCCGTGAAAGTGGCGACCCAGAAAAAGGCCGAGATGATCACGCTGGCAGAAGGCAACGCCGAAGCCAAGGCGCTGGAAGGTGCCGGTGAGGGCAAACGCCTGATCGCCATTGGCGATGGTGAAGCCTCCAAGATTGCAGCGATCGGTGAAGCTACCGCCCAAGCTTATAGCAAGCAGCAGGAGGCGATCGGTGAGGAAGCCATCAAGCAGATCAAGATCGTGGAGTTGATCGCGGCCGCCATCGATAGCGGCAAGATCAAGATTGTGCCGGATGTGCTGGTCACTGGTGGTGGCAATGCCACTGATGGCTTGATGGGCATGATCACCAAGCTCTTGCCCGGCGTCGATGTGGCCGCGCTCTTGAAGAAGTCCGCGCCAGCAAAACCTGCTCCAAAATTGGAATAAAGGCACCCAGGGCGTTGCCCTGGGCCGGGTTGATGACGCGCCCTTGGCTCCCTCGGTACAAATTCGGTCTTGTACATTTCATTTCCATGTATCCCAATACTCCCATCCGCCATGTTCCTTGGGATTCTTGTCTTCTTCTGTTTGAAAAACGTCTTTGATGTCGGAAGGTTTAAATGGCAATTCTTTGCAACCACGCATTGCAACAATCAAATTCGAGTTTGAGATAAGCACTTGCCTGCAAAAGCATCCATCCTGTAGTTCAATTGTTACTTGTGTTGCCCCATTTGAGAATTCTTCAAAGCTAGCAACTTTAGCCATTAAATATTCCGGGAGACAATATTTATAATTCATGATTAGCGGCAGCGAATAGGCACAGCCATCGCGGATTAATGTTTGGCAGATTCATGAGTGATGATTTCTGAGGTAAGAGTTTTAGCTGGCACGTGCTTCATGTCTGGAAGATTCTGGTGGGCGCGTCAAGAGTGAAACAGAGGCTCTCCTGGCAGCTTGTTGCCTCTGTTTTAGTCCTCGCGCAAAGGCGCAAAGGCGCGAAGGAGAAGGGTGCGAGCAGGGCGCTCTTAACTGCGTTGATTCCTTGGCCACTCGGAATTACCGGATTTTTCATGATGGCATCAAATCTATCTGAAAAACTTCGCGGCTCTGCGTGCTTTGCGCGAGATCATCTTCATTGAATAATGCAGATGGCCCGCGGACCAATGTATGTTAGATATCGCTTTTCAGGATGCGATTGCTGAATACCAAGGCAAAGAGCGCCGCGTATAACAAAGCCGTCAAGGATGCCTCCATCGGAGAAAGAGGCAGACTCATCCCTCGGGTCATGGCTCCGACTGAGTCAGGAACCGGCAGCGGCGTGAGCGCGCTGAGAGCCTGTTCGGGTAAAAACAGCAAGACACGGGTCTTGGCCACCGCGAAATAAAAGATCCATCGGGCGACCGATTCCAAAAACATCACGTATGCCAGATATAAAAGTGTGGCCAGAGCCGTCTGGCGGATCAGAAGCCCGGCCAGGGTCCCTAGCAACAAATAGTCCGCGGCCTGCAAAAAGAACGCACTGAGACCGGCTGCCGACGGCAGGGTCATGCCAGTCCCGTCAGTCGTCCCGCCTATCAAACCCAGCACCAGATAAAACACTGTGGCGGCCAGTGCCAGCATGACTAACCATGCCAGTTTGGCCGCGGCCACTTCCTTGCGGGTCAGCCCGAAGATCACGCTTTGTCGCAGGGTTTTGTTGCTGAATTCCAGCGTGATCATGAACACCCCCAGAAACCCCAGCAGGGCCATGTTCGGCCAGCTTCCTATCCAGGCCATCAACCGCCAGTTTTTCGGATAGATGAAAAGATCCGCCATGGGGTTATAGGACTGGCCGTTGGTGGTTAGTTTCAGATTGGATCCGATCAAGCGGGCCAGGGACAACAGAAGGGTGAAAGATGCCGCGTATAGCACCACCATGGTCCGGAACGTGGCGTTCGGGGAAAACTTTTTCCACTCGATCAACAACAGGCGCGGCAGGTTCATTTGCGTGTGATTTCCAAAAACTCCATTTCCAGACTGCTGGGTTTCAAAACCAGATGGTTTAGCACAATCCCGTGCTCGAAGGCCAGGCGGTTCAGATCCTCAGGCAGTCGTCCGGGCGATAGTTCCAGCGCGAGTCGTCCACCCTTGCGTTCCAATTTCCGGACCAGCGCATGGCCGGTTAGCAGTTGCCGCAACTTCTCCACATCCGCCGCTCCCGTCTCCACCGTGGGTTGGCGGTTGAGAATCGAGCCCACCGCCCCTGTCGCGAGCATTTTGCCGTTTTTGATGATGGCCACGTGGGAGCAGATCTTTTCCACTTCATCCAGCAGGTGACTGGCCATGATGATGGTTTTACCCTGAGCCGCGATTTTTTGGATGATGTGGCGGACCTCTATCATGCCTTCGGGGTCCAGGCCATTGGCCGGCTCGTCCAAAATCAACACATCCGGATCTCCCACCAGACAGGACGCCAGGGCCAGGCGCTGCTTCATGCCTAACGAATAGGTCTTGAATGCCGATTGGCGGCGCTCGCTCAACTGCACCAGTTCCAGCAAGGATTGGATCGGTGGATTGACCGCGTGCTTGATGGTGGCAACAATCGAAAGGTTCTGCTCCGCGTTGAGGTAGGGATAGAAGTTGGGGGTTTCTAGCAAAGCCCCGATCCGCTGCCGGACCTGGGTCTCCTCCGGGTTGTCGAACCAGCGGAAGGAACCGCCCGATGGCCGGATCACATCCAGCAATATCCCCAACAGGGTCGTTTTGCCGCTGCCATTGGGCCCTAGCAAACCGAAAACCTGGCCCGCCTCGACGGTGAGATCCAACCCGTCCAAGGCACGCACGGGGCCGTAATTCTTTGCCAGATGATTTACCGTGAGCAATGGCATGAGGGCAACCTTTGAAGTGTTAGGGAAAAGCTCAATAGGGCCTGCGTTCGTCTGGTCGGCGGGTCAGCGCGAAATAAATCACGTATAACCATGACATGATGCCTGCGAGTATGGCCCAAAAGATGGACCGGTTGCGCGTCCACGATAAAGTCACTGCCAGAACGGAACCGAGTCCTATGCCGGATTGAGCGGCGACGTTGGTGGTTGGGTATGTGATTTCGGAAAGAATCATGAGGTCGTTTCTGGTTATCGTGCGGCGCGGGCAACTCCGGCCACGCGCCTGCGTCTATCACCGCAGTTCTCGCCGGGCAAGTGGTTTCCCTCACACTCAGACACCGCACCCTGGACCAAGGACAGCGAGAAAGCGGTCCGGCTGATCATCCCTTTGGAAACCCAAAACCAAAAGGCATCTCAGCCGGACTGCGTTGTGTCTTGCGACAACATCCGGGAAGCACGGGGTGTGCCAGCTTGCGATTGTCCTTCAGCATTGCATGAAGCGCGGTGATCTCCATTAGGTGACGTCAGTGAGGCCAAATGGGAGATCCTGTCTCGCTTCTCAAGCCGGGCGTATCATTTCGAAACGGTCGCCTGTCCTGCAATACCAGTGTGGCGAGGCCATGCGGCCGATGGTGTGCAGTTTCTCGGTGTGTATTCGTTTCGTTTTCACATCAAACAGGTCATCACGCAGACACAGGCGCTTGATCAGCCCGATGATCACCCGGTTGTCGCCGATTTGCAGTGTCCCCCATTCCACACACTCAAGACTTGCCGGCGCTTCTGCGATGCGGGGCGGTTTCACCAGTGACGAGGGTGTGGTGTTCAGGCCTGCGCGGATCAGTTCATTTTCACCAAACGGTAACGATGCGGCGCATTGGTTCATCGCCTCGGCAATGGATTCATCCACCAGGTTCACCACGAATTCATGGGTGGACCGGATATTGAGGGCGGTGTCCTTGGGGGTTCCATCGTCGCGGTCGCCGGGAGCGAAGGCGCAGATGGGCGGATTGGCGCCCAGCAGATTGAAGAAACTGAACGGCGCGGCGTTCACCTGCCCTGTGGCAGATAGAGTGGTCACAAGCGCAATGGGTCGTGGCGTGACGAGGCCGGCCAGAATCGGATAGGCGCGGTCGGCAAATTCGTTTTCAAGGTCGAGTTCCATGATATGGAAGCGTAGCGGTGACACTCTGCTGCCGCAAGGGGGGATTACCGAGCATCCCGGCACTCTGGCACGGCGGGAGGGATCACCCTGCCCCACCAGCCGCCTGGAAATCCCAAAATCCAACAGAATTCAACTTGCGAGCGCGGCATGAAAGCCCTAAAAGGCCACCCGTGCAACACCCATGGAAAAAGTCCGCCCATCCGGGAGACTGTTACACCTGTGACAGTCTCGGTGTGTTTAATCTGATTAAATACACCGAGGCATAATACCACAGTTCGCGAGAAACTAATGTTCCATCCTCTTCGATTGATCCTGAGCGTGCTCTTCGTTATTGCCCTTTCAGGCTGTCTGCTTGAGACGGAGACTGCGATCACGCCCGATACCAAAGTTGATCCAAAACTGGAGGGCGTTTGGCAGCTTACACCGAAGCTATCTGGCGAAATACGCGGCGACCGTGACAAAGATGACATAGGTGTGAATGGATACATTATTATTGCACCGTTGAAGAATTCCGATGGAACGATTGACCCGACATCCTACAAGGCTTTGGCGATTGATAGTTTTGAGCGGGACAAATCCAATGATTTTCCAGAAATGTTCATTTCCACGCGGAGGCACAATGGGCACAATTTTCTCCTCGTTCGACTGGCCGACAATGAGAAAAAGAAGGTTAAGAAGGGAGAGGCACAGCTCAAGAATTGGGTCTTGGACTACGAGTTTAACAAGGATGGAGAGCTATTTCTGCGATTTTGGTTTTGTGACGATTTCGACGAATTGCAGAAGGCACATCCCATGAAATTCGATCATAAACATGAGCCGTTTGCTCCAATTACACTCAAGGGCGACGAGGCCAAGCTTCTCAGTTACTATAGTGACCCCAAGGTAAGAGCGTTGCTCACCAGTATGGGCAAGTATCACAAGTTGATGCCGCAAAAAATTTCTCACCGCGAATAAGCCGCTGATGACAAGCCGCTCGAAGCCAATCAACCACCCCACTAACTCAACCTCAACCACGTTGCTGCCATCGCTCTGACGTTGCGCAAAGAATCCGCACAAACATGAAACCCTATATATTTCTATTAGCACTTGCACTCATTAGTTGCGAAAAGAATAAGAATGTACCGTCTGCACCTGAGAGCCTTGTGATTGACAGAGATTCGTCCGTGCCGGAACTGAAGAAGACGTTTGATGGCCAGTCGAGCGATCTGGAATCAACAACAGTTGTGCCAACGCTGGAAACGGAGATTGCCGAAGGACACAATGCCGTATGGTGTTCATCGTTTCTAACCGCATGGAAATCCCTTGCCAGAGACATTGCCAAAGCTGACATCTCACTCGAAGGCTCGCCACAAACAGCGCTCGTCCTGAACAAGGCCGATGACCCGACTCCTCACAATCCAAAAGGATCAACGTATGTTGCGACCGGTTGGAACAACAAGGGCGTGCTCGACAGGATTCGAAATGAACTCATGGTCGCATTCCCGGACAAACCTGCCCCCACCTTCCCCGGTATCATGCCTGACTCCTTTGTCGCATATGCATATCTTGAAGCGAACGTAAAGTTCGACCTTCCTTACTTTCAGAACGGCAAGCCCTTGGAATTCACCGATTCGACGGGACGGAAGACGGAGGTCGCATCATTCGGAATCCGGACGGAGGATGACTACGCCTACTATAAGCTTCGGAGTCAACCACGTGTTCTGTTTCGCAAGGGTGGTCATCGTAAGGAAGCTGAGTTGGAGTTTGCGATTGACCTTTCTGCCACATCATCGCCCAGCCAGATTGTGCTTGCTCGCATCAAACGAGAACCGAGTTTGGCGAAAGCGCTTAAAAGAGTTGAGGAGGAATTGGGTGAAATCGAGAAACTGAAGCAGAAAGATCCACGCTACGCGAAGTATCTGGAAGGGATCGGCCCGAATGATGTCCTCCTCGTTCCAAACATCTTCTGGCAGATCTCGCACCGTTTCTCGGAGATTGAGGGCAAGGCATTCTTGAACCCACAACTGAAAGACCAGCGTCTTGACATAGCCCGGCAAGACATCCTGTTTCGTCTGGATCGCGGTGGCGCAGAGCTGAAGTCTGAATCGAAGATACACTGTCTGCCGATTCCAACTTACTTCGTCATGGATCGACCGTTCCTGATTTTCATGAGGAAACGGGGTGAAACAGAGCCGTACTTTGCCATGTGGGTCGATAACGCAAAACTGCTGACACCGTTGAAGCAATGATCCTGTTCCCACTAACATTAAATCCTCCTGATGGAGCCTATGACCAACAACGGCGAACAAGAGTGTGCGGTAGGGCGTTTGATGAGCACTGTGTCATCATGTGAGCGGGATGTCACCGAATTTTGCTTGTGACTAACCACGCTATCTGTCAGGTAAAAGGCATGAAGACAAGGTGGCTTGGAGGAATCGTCGGCATTTCGATGCTGTGCTCGTGTGGATCACAGAGTGACGCGGCACCTGGGATCAATTCACGGGAGATGCAGGTGCTTCAGGAAAGCTGGAACTGGAAGCCGGGTAACACGTCTCCCAAGTATTCCACAGGGGAGCTTGTGGCATTGATGGATATTTCGGCCTACCCCAAGCTTGATGGTGAATACGCGGAAGCTCAAGCCACCGCGCTTTCGATCTCGCTGGCTTCAGTGGGCGATAAGTGTTTTGCCAAGACCCTCGCGACGCGAAATCGTGACGTGCAAGTTTCCGTGATTCATTATATTGATTATATGTGGACACACTACAAACTGCGGTATCCACGGACACAAGCCATTGCCAGGATGTGCCAGAAGGACAAAAAGAATGGGCCGAATAATCCATATACCCCGCAACCGCAACCCTAACCACAGCCCAACCGCCGGTCATCGGCGGACTTGACTTGCGTTGTCAAAAACTGCATGCCCCACAACGATAAAATGCACACCACGAAATCAAGCGCCATTGGGAAATGTCTCGCGATTATTGGAGCGTGCATGCAAGCCGGACCTCTCATAGGAATGATGGCGACAGTGATAGGCATGAGGAAGGCATTCTGTAGTTTAGGGGCGTCTGGCATTAACGACCCAGTTCAACTCAGCAATAACATTGGAGGGGTGTTGGTTGCGACAGCTATTGGTATATCCATCGGTCTCATAGGAGCAATCCTTTTATTTGTTTCACTATTAGGTTTTCGTTATCGTGCCGCATGGTTCTATTGGTTTTTGGTGATTTACGGAGTAAATATTCTGTTTGCATTTCCAGTCGGAACTGTTATCGGACCTTTTCTGTTGGTATATATTCTCACCAATCGAAACCAGTTCCTTGCGCCTGCCTCACATTCAGGTCCGCCACAAACACCTAACACTACACCTTGAAAGTTCGCTGAAAAAATGAGACGCGCCATCTTCATCTTGCTCGTATTGATGATTCTCCTGCCTGCCGCCTTCTTGCTCCTGACGCGTTATCGTTTCGTTGAGAAGGAAGGCTACCCGACGTGGGAGACCAAATGGATAAATTCATGAAGTCGACCATTCCGTCCCCGAAAAAGGAGGCGGAACAACACCCTAAAGGATGATGAAGTCACAAAAGACCGCGATGACTCTCGTGACTTTGGTGCTGGCAGCCTTGGTAGGATACGGCGGGATGCGGTGGTACAAGCTCGCGCATTACCCCAAGTGGTTTGTTACCGTCGCCATCGGAGATTCAAAAGAGACTGTCATTCGGAAGATGGGAGCACCCGATATGGTGCAGAGTCGACCCCACTGGCTTTGGTGCCCTCTACCGCAGGGAGACAGTGAATTCATGTACGGACATTCCGTTCCGCCCGAGTGGTGGGTGGTGAGTTTCAACCAGGCTGGAAACGTCATATCGGTAGCAGAACTCAAATCCCCTTGATCACAATCGTTGAGATGTCGCCGTGAAATTTGTTCAGGCAGACATCCGATATGGACGTTGGACTGACTGATTCAACCGCCTAATTGCCATGTTCAGTGCTTGAACACGACATCGCCAAGGTAAACGCCCGCGTAGGCGTTGTCATTCTTGTCTCGTTTGTCCACGTCGTAGAGGGTAATGTGCAGGATGCCCGGGCGCAGCAGTGTGAAGGTGATGTCAAAGGGCGTTGATCCCTTCTCAACGGATTTGGAGAGTGACGAGCCAGCACTAGCAACAATGGCCTCAGCGCCTGGTTCTGCGGTATTTCCGATGTATAGCGTTGCGTGCTTCAGGGTATCAAGCAGGCAGACGCCAACCACGCGGTAGGTGCCGCCTACTTGGAATTTGGAAGTCGTGCCTGTTACCTCGCTAATCTTGATGCCATCATTGGCGTGGAATGCCTGTTTGACCTCAGGTGTAACACAGAGCTTTTGCGACAGTGCCGGGGTCGCCGTCCCGGATTGTATGATGGGCGCATCTTTTGGAATGGCCTCACGGAGTCTAGGATCATCAATAACCGCCAATGCTTTTCCACGGATCTCCTTGGTGGCCGTTGTGTCGTCCAAAGCAGCCGTCACATCAAGCAGGAGCAAGGTTTCCTTGACGAAATGATTCTGGTTATACGATTTGAAGTGCGCCCCAAAGTTTTTGCCTCCGTACATTTTGACATTTTCATCGTAACGCTCCTTGATCGTGTTGAACTCCAGCACTGGGTTGCCGAGATACTTTTTTGCAAGATCGTATGCTTTAGTCTTGATCACAGCTTCCTTCGCAAGCTCCCAGCACCGGGTTGCCAGATCCTTCTGCTCCTGATCCAGCTTGCGGAACAGAACAACCGTTTCCTTATCCTCTCCAAGGGTTTGATTGAGAGACGCAACATCTTGAAACAGGTTAAAATTGCCTTTTTTGTCTATCATGAGGGCGGTCTTGTCGTCTCGCGTCTTTTTCAGGGCAGCCATGGCGGGCGGAAACACATCCCCGAGACGCTTCCAGTCGCTTAAGGCAAACGAAAGTCGAACACCATACATGGCGGGTTCATGCTCCAGTGCATGCTCATGGAACCAGATACAGCGATCAAGGGCTTCTTGGTATTTTCCCTGTTCTATCATTTTATCTGTGTCGCGGAGGTACTTTTGCATATCCTCAGCATGCACAGAAAACGATGCCAGAAAGGTAATTATGGCGATTAATGTTCTCATGATTATTCCTTTGAGTTCGGGACTGTCACCTGCCGCAAGGGGCGTGCATTCGTTGCCCTACACACGCGTCTATCACCACATTCCCTGCCTAGCAAGGGAGAATTACATGACCCAAGACGCCGGGCCGCAGGTAAAGTAGCTGTCGTAGGTCCCCCCACTACCCTGCGTATTGCTCCCCCAAACCCCGGCCACCCGAAATCTCAACCGAAATCAAATTCTACCAACTTATTGACTTGGCACGCCCTGACATGCGGCTACAAGGCTCTTGATGAATGAGCAATCAAGAATTCACCTCACCGGGAGGTCTATCCAGGACAATTGCCACGAATCATGTAATCCTAAAAGTTGATAACAAAATATGAAACTCATAACCATTCTGTGTTCAACCATAACGGCTACAATCCTTTCCGGCTGCGGCACGTTCTCTGGAAAGGTCGGTTTTGAGAACAAGTGCGACAGGGATATCTGGGTTGCCCATGTCGAGGGATTCGGTAATGAGCCTTCGGTTGGGGCATTAGGCAGTGGTCTTGGCAAGCGTGCAAATATAAGCGACGCGAATATCCCCCACGAAGTTGTCATTCACTGGTCATACAAAAACAATTGTTCCGACCGCACGTCCAAGCTGCTGATCGATAATACCAAGATGCCCGGTAAAGACGACGAGTTGGTGATTAGATTTACAAATGACCGTAAGTGGGAAGCCTCGATTATGCGATGAGGTTTTGAATAGCGCGGTGTTGTGATGTCCTTCATCTTGGTGATGAGTTCATCCTAGACAGGAAGATGAAAACCACTGAACACACTGATTGCACTGATTTAGTATGGGTTACAACTTAATGCATGCTCACCCATAAAGTGGGCCGACTAACTGCTATCAAGGTCTTTTTCTTTTCAGTGAAATCAGTGCAATCAGTGGTTTGAAAAAGCCGACATGATCTTTCCGTTTTCCCATCTGGGTTCATCACGCCCGACAATGGCTGCTGGTATTTGAGGTATCATTCCAGACCCATCAAAAATCAGGGGACAATTGGAGATTTCCGGGGCTTCCATATTTGCCACCTTTTCAAGAGACTGGATCAAGTTGGCTCTTACGGGGGCCCCCGGGCGATGGGGCAGGTAACTGTTGCACGGTTGGGAGAAATCCGACACGGATTGATCTGTTCCACCACCCGCCCAGCGCCTTATTTTCTCCCCTTTCGCCAGTATAATCTGCTAGAAAGTAATGAACAGCACTCCCCACACGCCCAAAAAAGCGAAATCCACAAATAAAGGTTTGCGCATAATACGTCACTTAGGTTACGTGTTTTCGCATGGCACAGCATGGCGAATCTGGACGAATTGTAATTGACGTTCCACCAGAATTGAAACGGCGACTTTATTCCGCACTTTCGCTTTCGGGCAGCACCCTAAAGGATTGGTTCCTTCAAACCGCCGAGGGGTTCTGCGAAGAAAAAACAAGAGTCAAAGCGGCTAGGCCCGTCCGCTACACGCAATCTCGAGCCAAGGCATCCAAGACCTTGATGGAGGAGGAGGGCCTATACACTGTCGGTCGTGCAACCGCAAAGAACTGCTCGAAAAAGGTCGATAAAAAGTTGTCCGTCGTTTCCATGTTCTCGGGCTGTGGGGGGATGGATCTCGGATTCAAGGGTGGATTTGAGATTTTTGGGCGTCGTTACAAGTCGCTTCCGTTTGAAATTGTTTGGGCAAACGACTTCAACCCTGAGGCCTGCAAGACTTATGAGCGAAACCTCGGCCACCGAATCCATCATGGGGACGTTTGGACGCTGCTCCACACAATGCCTGAAAGCGCCGATGTGCTTGTCGGGGGATTCCCTTGTCAGGATATTTCAGTTAATGGAAAACGAACAGGGGTCAATGGCGCCAGGAGCGGCCTTTACAAAGCAATGATAGAAGCTATCAAACGGATCCGTCCAAAGGTCTTTGTGGCTGAAAATGTCAAAGCTCTCTTAAATCACGAAGGTTGGTTAAAGCAGGTTGTGACCGACTTCGAGGCCCTTGGGTACACGCTCAATTACCAGCTTTACCGCGCAGCTGACTTTGGGGTTCCACAGTCAAGAGAACGAGTGTTCTTCGTTGGCACTGCTCCTGGCGTAATCCCCTTCATTCCGCCGGTTCCCGAAAGAAACGCCTCCAGTTGGATGACTGCGAGGGAAGCTATAGGCGACCTTGAAGAACTAGACCGCTCACCTCACATTAATCACATCTGGAGCGGCGCAAACATTAGCCCGGAGCAAGGCAATAGGCGACTAATCGCCGAAAGGCCAGGATATACGATACGCGCAGAATGCCACGGAAACATACAGTTTCACTACCGTTTGCCTCGACGAATTTCCATGCGAGAAGCCGCGAGAATACAATCGTTTCCTGACAGATTTATTTTTGTGTCCGGCCTTCGGCAGATCGAACGGCAAGTTGGAAATGCTGTTCCTCCGGTTCTCGCATGGCATGTGGCGAATTCAGTTCTAGCGTGCTTCCGGTAAATCCACAAAAAGAACATCAGATGGCTTCCACGGTGGAGTTGCGACTTTAGCGTATTTGTCGGCCATTGCCAGCCACGCCTTGATACGTCTTTCTGGCGCGTGATTTTTCCCCCAGTATTCGACAAACAGGGCGCTTTCGAGGTAGTGGGCAGCCTCTACCATCTGCGGTTGAATTCTCTTTAGACCGTTTGCCAAAAGTCCGTGCGTAAAAAGTTGAATTTTGGCAAACGGTCCAATCAGGAAGCCCCAAATAGGCGCACATACTTTTGGCAAACAGTCTAGCGCCCGTTGCACGTAATTTCCTCCTCTTTCAGGACCTGCCGCACTGCCCGCCGAAAAAGCATCGCGAGTTGTGAGGATGCCGTGATAAGTCAAAAGATACATAATCGGGTCAATGTATTTGGTTCGATTCCTCCCAGATCCAACTATTTGAGGGCATAGCAATGATGCCTCGGCCCGCACCTTGAGTTTCTCCTCATTTGTGAGGTTTGAGAACAACTGAACCTGCATTGGCAGCGAGTGTCCCTCATCCTGTTTTTTCTCAAGCCACCATAAACGCTCCCCAGGCTTCATGCGATCACGAGCGTACTTTCGAACGTGCTCCATGCGTCCTTCCTCCGAAAGTGCGGAGAACTGCTCATAGGTAATCCCGAACTTCTTGAACAAGGATTCTTTAGCATCAATGTCCACCTCGAATCTGGGAACATGAGATGTCCTGACATGCATAACACATTCCTCGTAGCGCCCCCATCGCACTGTAGGCGTCCCGCCCATCTTTCCAAACAATACGTATATGTCTTTCACCTCCTTGTCGCGAAAGCTTTCAAACACACTGTTTGCAATTGAGCGCCATGTGTCGTTTGTCGTGAATTTTACCTCCACACCGAACTTGCCTAGCACGATGTCCGGGAATCCATAGGGATGAGGCGAAAAATCAACTGATATCATGAATTGATCCAAGAGGGTTCGAACGACCTCTCGAACGCGATTTTCAAATGGTTTTGACTCTGTAAACATTTGACCGGCTCTGCATTCCTTGGTCAATCGTCCACACACTTGGGTCAGAAGCTCCTCAAATTGTTCGACGGTTGGAGATTTCAATTTCATTCTATGGAATGGTTCCCCATGCGTAGTGGAAGGGACAAATGCGGAGTTTGGTCAGGAAATATTCGGCATTCACCGACACGATTCCAAGGCGAAGGAAAGCAGTTTGTGCCGGTGCAGCACAATGACAAACTGCGAAAATCTATCCGGTATGGCTAATAT
>Ga0364921_10140_pt1 | contig 26867 bp, 30 predicted proteins | sample ExccelJu500001D3_2_FD_206956 | JGI IMG/M metagenome (GOLD analysis project Ga0364921, IMG submission 206956) | Enriched cells from Trout Bog Lake Hypolimnion, Wisconsin, USA - BchlTB.June20.5000.01.D3 | ecosystem: Environmental > Aquatic > Freshwater > Lake > Hypolimnion/Profundal zone | place...
GGCAATGGATGCAGATAAAACCCTGCCACGCGCCGTGGTAGTCGCTAAAGTCACTCCTGGTGGTGCAGGGGACGCAGCAGGGTTTCGGCAAGATGACGTCTTCAGCAAGATAGGCGGCGTGGACGAACTACACAGGAAAATGTACGATGTCATAAGTGACATCCGAGGGCCAATAGGAACACCGGTGCATGTTTCCGTCTTGCGGGACGGAAAACCAGTCGAGATTAACGCGACCAGATCTGTAATCACCAGCAGGTCAGTCGAAGACCCTGTCTACAAGGGCGAGAATCAGGACATTGCCTACATCAAGGTCTCCGACTTTCAACCGAACGCCTCGAACCAGCTGGAAACCGCGATGAAGAAAAACCCAGACGCAAAAGCCTACATCATCGATTTTCGCAATGACCCCGGCGGTATGCTGAACGAGGCACTTTCCGTTCCGCAGTACTTTGTCAAACGGGGCACTTTAATGCTCAAGACGGAAAGTGAGCTGGCCCCAACTGATTGGGCCAAAGAATTGAGAAGTTAAGATGGAAATCTATCAACCAACTTCAACCTCTTAGTAGTACCAGATTTGGTGCTAATGTCAAATTGCTTTTTATTCATCTAGATAGACCACGATCAGTGGAAAGCTCGATGTAATGCAGCTAAGCGCAATGCCGCAAGATTGGAGCTGGAGCTTCCCATATAAAAAATCGGCTGCAGCGCAGCTGTACCTTCTGAGCGAGAGGCGCGAGCGAGCGTCGGAGACGCCATATAAAAAGTCTCCGAGGAATAATGGGAGGGGACCCGGCGGAGGCTCTGCTCCGCTGGGGAGGTTGCCCGTTATGCCGCAGGTACATTTGCGGTTCTAACATGCACGCGTCTGGCGTGCGCCAGCGATTGACCCCTGTGCTAGACTCGAATGGAGTGACGGCGCAACCGACTTTTAGTGTCGTTGCCCCTGAGTTGTCGCCGTCGCTCCATTGAGTCGTACGGCACAGGGAGTCAATCGCCATTGAAAGTAATTCGCGCCTTAGCGCGTACCTTAATTTATGCCACTGCTGAAGAAGTAACACCGAAGTAGATCTCTGCTGGCGTGCTGTAGTTCAATGCCTGGTGCGGCCGACTGTTATTGTAGAAGTCGATCCATCTTCCTATTGATTCTCGCGCTTCCTTGATTGTTTCATAGGAGCGAAGGTACACCTCCTCATATTTGAGACTCCGCCAAAACCGTTCGACAAACACGTTGTCCATCCAACGTCCACGCCCATCCATGCTGACTTTTGCGCCAGTTGCCAGCACTGTGTCGACAAAGTCTTCACTAGTAAACTGGCTGCCTTGGTCGGTGTTAAAGATCTCAGGGGTAGCAAGCGAGAGGCTCTCCTTGAGCGCGTCCACGCAGAAGTCATTGTCCATCGTGTTCGAAAGACGCCATGAAAGTATGTATCGACTGCTCCAATCGATTACGGCAACCAAATACAGAAATCCTTTTGCCATCGGAATGTAGGTGATGTCTGATGCGAAGACTTGGTTCGGTCGGGTAATGTCTAAGTCCCTTAACAGGTACGGATAGATCTTGTGCCCAGGTTCTGGCTGGCTTGTTCTAGGGCGTCGATAGATAGTCTCCAATCCCATCAATTTCATCAGCCGGCGAACCCGTTTTCGATTCACTCGCTTGTCGTGCTCTCGCCGTAGCCATTCTCGAATCCGCCTTGCACCAAAATATGGATGGTCCGTGAAGATCTGATCGATGAGTTTCATGAGTTCAAGCGTCTCCGTATCCGGTTCAACAGACTTGTAGTACAAGGTCGACCGGTTCAAATCTAATAATTCACACTGGCTCCGGACGGATAAGGAATCGTCTTCCTTGTCGACCATGCTCTCCCGCGCCTTACGGCTTAGCGATTGAGTACCCGCGCTAAAAAATCCTTCTCCACCTGTAGCTTGCCGATCTTTTCATACAGCTCTGCGACTACTGTCGGAGAGGTTTCGTCGCCGTCTTTCTTGCCGTTCTCGAATGCAGCCGCCATGTTGTCCAGGGCGATCTTCTTCCAATTCGTAATCTGATTTGGGTGTAGCTCATACTTCTTTGCGAGCTCTGCGATCGTCCCTTCTTCACGGATTGCCGATAGCGCTACTTTTGCTTTAAAATCTGCTGAAAATCTCTTCCTTGTTTGCTTCATTTATCTGCACCTCTTTGCATCGATAATTGTACGAGTTTTGGGGTAGCAGATTCCACCTTATTTTTTGGCCTAAAATTCAGGGACCAGTTCTAAGAGCGGAATCGCCGGCAGACACGCCTTCGAGTAGACATAGTTGTAGGAATCTCCGGTGGCCTGCTTGAGAGAATCATTTGCTTTTACGCGTGCTTTTTCTTCAGAGTCAATTTCGCAATTGAACTCGTGCTTCATCCGCTCTCGTTTAGCCGTTGGCGGCAAGTCATATCCCATCTGAAAAAACTTGTCTACGAGCTTCTGATAGAGCGGCGAATCGGGACAAGACTTCGTGTGCGAGGTGTTAGTATGATCCGTAGCATTGCGGTTCTCACCGCCAGGTAAACGGCTGTTAACAGACGAGTCGGCGGCAAGAAAATGGTCTTGCGCGATTATGTTTGGGATTTTGGAGTGATTAAGTTCGGATGGCATTTCGGATTCAAGTTGACAAATTAGTGAAGGTGGGCGGTGTTTCATGTCCAAAGTAAATGGCACTGGGTCTTGCATCATATGCAGATTTGAAATCTGTAAGTATTGCGTTACACGACAATTCAACAATCATAAATGACTTACGCCCCTTAAGATGGAACGGCCAGACTGTAGGATTAGTTGCATGAAAATCAAGTGAAAAGCCAATGGGATAATTCCCCCTGCAGAGGATTTTGTTAGTGCAAGAAATTGCTATTTGACCAAAGTCGTATCACGTTCGGCGCCCATCATTTTACCGTTCGGATGCGGTCTGAAGGTCTTTATCTGCCTAATGCGGATAGCCTGTCTGCCTTCTTCGACCGCGGCTGCCAGCGCCAATATCTTCTTCCCACCCGCCCTTGATCCATCAGTCCAGTTGTTTAATGCGGGCTTGATCGAGCTCAATTATACGGCTGTTTCTTCTGGCAGCTCGCTCCTTTGCCGACGTGCCCAACTCTTGCCAGGCATCTGCATCGGCATTGCGAAAAGAAGTCCAGGCTTCCTGCGCAGCTTGAAATATCTCAGCGAAGTGAGGCTCTTCGTAAGTCGAGCCCACCGGTTCCGGGTCACTAGGGGCATGCAGAGCCAACTGATAGGTCTTACGCATCTCTGCGTCAAGGGTCGCAACGTCGGAGGCGCTGTCTCTTGACCTGTCATTTCTTGGGCCGTTAAGGAGTAATTTCAGGTCTTTTGTGCGATCCTCAGTTAATCCCTGCAATACCTGTTTACTGCACATCTGCTTCATATCGGTGTATACAACACAGGGGTTGTATACAGATTCCAGATACTTGTCGCGGTAAATGATCCACTCCGCTTCTGCCTTTCGCAATTTGTTTATGAACTGCTTGTTGGCAGAATATTTTTTGATTGTCTTTCGCCAGGTTGTATTTAGTTCATTGTCACTCTTAGTAAAATTGTTGCAGGCTTCCTCGTACATCTCAAACTTAGTTTGAGCAAACGCTCCCTGCGATAACCACAGGAAGCAAAACACGGTCACAGAAAAGACATTTCGCATCGGCCGGATTCCCCTTTTTCGCTTACTTGTAGAGTAAGGTATAAACGGCTACTTACTAGCAGAGTGCAGTGAACTCCACCCAGCGGTCGATCGTGCTGAAGACCCGCGGCGGTGCCAGCGGTCCGTGCAAATCGGAAATCCGGTAGCGTGAAACGACGGCAGTGCCGTCGGCATTAACGGTTGGGCAGTCTGCAAAATTATGCCATCAGCTTACTTCTTCTCAGGCTGGTGATAAGCGTCTGTCATGTACAAGAATTTCGTTCTGTCGGCGATTGTCTTACTTAGGTCATTCCACTGAGCCTTAGTCAGGGCCTTGTCGGTTATCTCATTGACGTCAGGAATGCGATTTTCTCTAATCCACTGATTCTCAGCCGCTCTCAAGGACTTCTGATTTTCAGGAGAGAGTGCTTTCATAACCTTCTGGTATTCAGCATTCAGCTCATCATCCCATGCCTTTGCTGTGCTATGACTAAACTTCTCTTCCTGTCCTGGGCGAAGCGGACCGACTTTATCCTGGATAGCTTTCTGGGTTCCGGCAAACTGATTTTCTACAGCTGTATTTATTTGTGGATTCTCAAACTTCTGGTGAGCAAAATCTTCTGCCATCTTTATATCCTCCAAGGAGAAGTCAGTAAAAAAGCGTCTACTGCACAGTGTCATCATTCTTTGCAGTTCGCTCAGGCAGTAGCTCTGTCGCTACCACCAATGCTTGACCAGCGGCCGGATGCTGAGACTACGGAGTCCAAGCAGCAGGCTGTGGTGTCCAATTACGCAAAAAATCTGGACAGCCGACCGAGGATCGCGGAGAAGGACCGGCGTATCGAAAGATGCGAACATCAGCATAGATTGCAAGCTTTGGTATTGGTGAACGCGTTCGGTGACTTGAGTTTAGGCTCAATTATCGATTGGGTATCGTTTTTTGACGACCAGTTGGTGTTGTTACCGTCATAGATTTGGCTGGGGTTCTCGGGTTGAGGTAGTGGGGCGGAAGATTACTCGCCATACAGGCGCTCAGTTGGTTGGCGCGAAACACGACCGCTTGATTGTCATTGCGGCTGAGCGAACGAGCCAGATCGAACGACTCCTGGCTGAGCTGGCTGGAAACAGCAGATTCTTGCGCTAATTTCTCCAGTCTCTCGTCGGGCAATTTGCCCTTCATGCATACTTCGGGTACATCGGTCATAGTCTTCTCCTTTCACGATTCAACGACCGAATCATAAAGTGGCGGAAAGGTCGGGTCAAGCGTGCAAATACCATAAAGCAGATTACCTTTTTGCTTAGAGGGAAGTAAAAGCAAGGTCAGGGGAACTCTCAACTTTAGCTGTCGCCGTCAACGACAGCGACAACTACAATCATACCAAACGCCCGTTCCTTGTCTGCAATGACCGCCAGCGGCGGTCTCTGGTGCTCCTGAGCAAATCCTTGTCTGCGACAGGCACAGAGTTGCTTGTTCGGGTGCGGACATTGCTTGTCAAATCCCGCCAAAGTGTTTGACTACGCAAAAAAATCATCATATATGGTGTCATTGTCTTTGGTTTGAGTATCTTAAAATCGCGATTTACCAATTCCGAGAGCCCTTCAAAGCCTCTTTGGCTTTTTCAATGTTAGCTTTGAACTGCTCAGCCGAGATAGCGTGCGCCATACCTTTACCATTGTCGTTCCCAGCAACGAAAAGACCTATCAACGCATCATCTTTGAACACGCCCGAACCTGACAACTTTGCAGCGGTAGCCATTCTAATGTCATACGCCGGACTGTTGGGGCTGCGTTGCGGATATCTCTTGACGTAATCGGGATCGATTTCATTGAGAGTTGCCCTGGCCTTGACTATCCCCGGAACGAGGTGGACAGAACCGTCGTGCGGATGACCGGAGACGACCACCTCATCACTTTCTTTCGCCGGTCCGTCTGCCAGCTTCGCTGGATGGCAAACAGCTGCCGTGTCGGCCCCTGTCTTAGCGGCGACTATGGCAAAATCGTTAGCGGGGTCCGAAAAGACCACACGCCCGGGATACACGTTCAAGCCGATATTGACGCCATTGATCGTCCTGGGCTTATGGTCAGTGTTTGATTGAAAGGCGACGTGATCGGCAGTTCCTATCAAGCATGTTCCAGCCTGGTCGGACTCGTTACCAGCGACTTTAGGAGCCTTCTCCAGGCGTCCTTGGGCTTTGTCTTTCGGCTGCGGCAAGGTCGATTTGTTCTCGGGAGTTATTGCTGCTAGCGCTACACCACTGCCATCGGCATTGACATGGGTTTCGGGGCTGGTGAGGAAGAAACGCGCTGTGCTTGCTTGATAAGCTTTGAAAGTTCCGGACAGCTTTGGATCTGAAGAATATTCGCAGCCTGTCCCCTTTGAGTCGGTCAGAACCGGCACTTCATTAGCTCTTGGTTGAGTCTTGCAAGCCATGCCATTGACTCCAATGACTGGCAGGTTGCCGGAAGCGGGAGTATCAGCCTTTGCTGGTTGTTCTGCAGCCTGAGCTTGCGGCCTGGGGGCGACGATCGAAGCGACAGGTGCTGCCTCGGCGACTGCCTTGCCAGTATCAACCTTGGCGTTGGCCGAGCACGCGCCAAAAGTAATCCCATTGGCATCGACACTAGCGCTCGTCGTCTTAGCTGTGTGCCCGCAGTTACGTGCTGCAGCAAAAACCACGTTCGTGCTACCAGGCGCATTCAGCTCCCTGGCTACGTTCGCCGCCACCTGGCGAGCATGCTCGTCTGGTATCCCTGGCTTTCTTGGTGGTTCCTGAACTCTATCGCTTGCCATAAAATGCTCTGAAAAAAAACGTGCCTTGTCTTCGATGCAAAAAGAATAATGGACAAAGTGTGTAAAAGACGTGAAACAAGGAATTCCCGACTCACTCCCACACCCCTTCTTATCGGTGCTCGACGCGTCACGTCAACCTAACGTGACGTTAGTTGCGAGAACGTAATTACCGCACTAGAACCACTTGACAAGCCGTTCGTCTCAAGCATACTCTCATTGCTACCACTGACATCATAGGTTCGTGGGACAGTATAGTGATCGGATTCGACCATCAAGATGCCTGTGTCTGATTATGGACAAGCCAAACCCGCAACCAATGCTTGACCAGCGGCCGGATGCTGAGACTATGGAGTCCAAGCAGCAGGCAGCTGGTCACTACGACCCAATTGATGGTCTCAAGAACCTGACCAGTTTACAGAAGACAAGAACAGCTACGCCGGAATCATTCCATCTTGACAGGGTCTAAGATTAGAGTTAACATGAGATCGACTCCACTTTTGGAGGTGGCTATGACCCAGGCAATGCACAGAGGAAAAACGAAAGAATCCGTCGCCTTGGCAGCATTCTTCAAAATTGCTGAAAAATGGGTGCTTACAACCCAGCAGCAAATGACACTGCTTGGACTGTCTACCGAATCTACGTTTTACAACTATAAAAACGCCCCAGAGAGTGCCAGGATCGATGGAGATAAGCTTGAGCGCTTAAGCTATGTCCTTGGCATTTTCAAGGATCTTCAGATTTTGTTGCCTGATGAAAAATCCGCTAATACCTGGATTAAGAAAACCAATAATGCAGAGCCTTTCTGCGGTAAAAGTGCATTGGATTATTTGACGGAACACGGTCGAATTCTCGATCTGCACCGGGTGCGTCAGTATCTTGCGGCGCAACGAGGCGTTTAGTTGTTGTCGATTCCCCAATCTCCAATTAGCTGGACGCCTTGTTATCGCATCATCGCGAACCGTTATCCCGCAATCAATTTTTTCGAAAGCATTACAGCCGATCCGTCCGACTGGGAATTGTTACTCGAAGTCGAGCAGGTAACGGACCCCACCTACAACGTCGGCGATTTAAGCGCGTTGGAAGTACCGGACAGACTTTCGGGCTCTGGAGCAGGTCGTATTCTTCCCTCGTTTACTTTTCATGATCCAAACGGCACTCGATTTAGCACACCAGACTTTGGCGCATACTATGCAGCTATAGACCTTAAAACTGCAATTTACGAGACAGTTCATCACCGCACTTTATTTATGCAGGCGACTAGTGAGCCAGCCCAGGACCTAGATCAACTGCTGATTCTGGCAGACTTACAAGGGCAACTTCACGACATTCGAGATATGAAAAGTGCGATGCCCAAGGTTTATGATCTGTCTGATTACAGCGATTCCCAGCGGCTTGCCGTCTTCCTGAGAAGTGGAGGAAGCCTTGGGCTTGTCTTCAAAAGTGTGCGGAATTTGAGCGGAGAATGCGTTGCAGTGTGGCGTGCTCGCGTGTTGGCAAATGCGCGGGATGACAGACACGTCACTTATCGGTGGGACGGAACGAAGATAACAGGCTACTTCGATAAGTCAAATTATGAACCTCTTCCGTAACCAGCAAGCGGTTCGAGCACTGGAGATTTGACTCGACGATTTCCTGTGTACTATGGGGAATTAGCGATCCATCAAGCCATTTCTGAAGGGGCCGAGGTTGGCGGTTTGGGCTTCGAGCATGACATCAGTGAGCAATCATGAAATTTTGCCGGGGCGTAAGCGAGAAAAATTGCCGAGGCGAAGCGATTAAGAATGATCAAATCTACTGGTTAATCTGACGACAAAGAGGGGTTCGCCTCAATGATTGAAGTTGCAAAAACTATCCTCTGTGCTCAAAGATGATCGCCGAGATCTTCTCAAAGACGTCGATCGATCATTTGCCGACAAAGCGCCGACATGCGTATTCAGTAGAAATTTCCACCCAAACGGACTCAGTGTCGGACTCAGGACTGGAAACGGACTGGAGATAGGCACCGCATATAGTGCTTGTGCACAGCGGGGCAGGAACCGACAAATGATTGAGGGGCTGCTAATCGTTTAAAATGGGCGCTGTGCTGTCAGGCGTTCAAAACCGTGTCCTCTTCTTGCCAACGACAGGACTTTCCAAGGAGTCTTGTATGGTCAACAAAGAAAAGCAGACATTCCCTGGCATTCCAGCCAACCTCACCTTGGACTACGCCAAAGAATGGGTGCGCCCACGCATATCAGAAAAGCGCTTCCGCCATACTGAGGGAGTGGTCGAGACCGCGCGTGAGCTGGCAGTGCGAAGCAACGGCGATGAATTTTTGGCTCAACTAGGTGCCTGGCTGCACGACTGTTGTAAAGAAATAAAAGACAAAGAGCTGATCAAAAGAGCCAAAGATTTCGGGCTAAAGCTGCACCCAGTCGAGGAATACAACGGTCACTTGCTGCATGGACCGGTAGCAGCTGAGACAGTTAAAGCAGAGCTAGGACTGACCAACCAGGAAGTACTGGATGCCATCGCCGAGCACACGCTGGGTGCGGTCAATATGACCGTGCTTTCGAAAATACTCTTCCTGGCAGACGCTTTGGAACCAGGGCGCTCGCCAGAATATTGCAAAAATATCTGGCAAGCACTCCATCCTTGTGTTTGGCCAGAAAAAACAGAAAAATCAGAAGAATTAGAAGAATTAGATGCGAAAAAAGCCGCTCGCCCAGGACACAGAGCCGGTCAACCAATCCTTTACGGTCTGGAAGCGCTCAAGCTCACAAGCCGGCTCGCTCCCGACCTTGATCAGGCTATTGTGGTCGCCTGCGACGTGGGTCTGGCGGACTTAATCGAATGCAAGAGAGTGATCCATCCGAAGACAGTGAAAGTGCGCAATTACTATCTACAGATTGTAAAAGAGCGCCAGGCATGAATTTCAAGCCAGCTGCAAATGGCGAAAGTCCAGGGCTGTACACAAAACGGGCAATCGCTTGTCATCTATTTTAAGAGCGTCGCTTAACGGGCAGTCGCAATAGCTTCGCCAATCGGCTCAGTTATGACAGAATGAGCGGTTCTCAGAAGGCATTCAGAAGGAAACATTCCCATGGCTCGGGTAGTACTTGGATTAATCGGCTTTGGCACTGTCGGCTCAGGCGTCGTGCAACTTTTAGCTCAACAAAAGTCCTTGCGGCTGAAAAAAATAGCCGTCAAAGATCTAAAAAGGGAAAGACCGATTCAGGCGACTTGCCCGCTTACGGAAAATGTCTCCGAAATAATCGATGATCCCGAGATCGAAATCGTCATCGAAGCGATGGGCGGAGAGCATGAAGCGCTCGATTATCTAAGACGTGCTCTAGAAAAACGCAAACATATAGTCACGGCAAATAAAGAGGTCCTCGCCAAGTATGGACCCGAACTATTCGCGCTGGCCCGCGAGAAAGGTGTAGCAATATTTTTTGAAGCATCGGTCGCTGGTGGCATCCCGCTCATTTCAACAATCAGCAAAGGGCTGGAAGCAAACGACATATCTTCGGTGACTGGAATCTTGAATGGCACCACAAACTTTATTCTCTCCAGCATGGAATCGAACGGACAATCATATGATGAGGCATTAGCCAAAGCCCAAGAGCTTGGATTTGCAGAAGCCGACCCGACAAATGATGTCGACGGATTCGACGTCGCCTATAAACTGTCGATTCTGTCTGCACTAGCTCATGAGCGCTTCATAAAACCAGAAAGCATTTTCCGTGAAGGTATCAGAAACGTCACTGCCGAAGACATTGCCAGCGCCAGAAATTTTGGCTATCGCATCAAGCTCGTCGGCACTTCAAGATTTTCCGAGGACGGCAAGTGCGATGTTCGCGTCCATCCCATGTTCGTACCGCTCAGCCATCCGCTGGCAAGCGTCTCCGGATCCAACAATGGTATTTTGGTGCAAGGTCATGCCGTGGGCGAAATCTTGATGGTCGGTCCAGGGGCCGGCAGCTTGCCGACGGCGTCGGCAGTTGTCGGTGATACGATAAACCTGGCCAGTGCCCTGCAGCTGCCTGATTTCGCAACATATTTCCAACCGGCTATTAAATCAGAATGGGGAGCTGTCGTTAATCCAGGAAGCTGGTCTTGCCCATTTTTCTTGCAAATTACAGTTAACGACTCGCCCGGCGTTATCGGCCAGATCGGCACCATATTTGGTTCGCACAAAATAAGCTTGGCCAGCATCGTACAAAAGGGCACAAAAGAAAAGCACGCAGATGTTGTTATCGTCACGCAGGCTTCGCCAGAAGAGACCGTGCGCAAGGCTATAGAAGAAATGAAAAAATGCGCGTTCTTCGAAAAACTGAAGAGTTGTTTCAGGATTTTCGAAAAGGTGGAATGAGTTATGCACTACACAGAATCAACCAAACAAGAGACCAAATCACACCAGGCACAACTAAGCGGCGCTTATGCCGGGCTGATTAACAAATACAGGCAATACTTGCCTATCACCGACAAGACGCCTATTGTCTCTTTAGTAGAAGGCAACACTCCTCTCGTGCGGGCAGAACGGCTTGGTGAAAAAATCGGCTTCCCGAAAATCAACCTGCACTGCAAGCTAGAGGGTCTCAACCCGACTGGCAGTTTCAAAGATCGTGGCATGACCATGGCTATATCTAAAGCCGTGGAAGAAGGAGCCAAGGCTGTCATATGTGCCTCCACTGGCAACACCAGTGCCTCGGCTGCAGCGTTCGCGGCCAAAGCCGGTTTGCCTTGCTACGTTTTGCTCCCTTCCGGCAAGGTGGCACTGGGCAAGTTAGCGCAGGCACTTATCTACGGCGCCAAGGTCGTCTGTATCGATGGCAATTTCGACGTCGCCCTGGATCTGGTCCGTGAGATCGGTGCCGCCGGCAAGGCGACCATCGTCAATTCGATTAATCCATACAGGTTAGAAGGACAAAAAACTGCAGGCTTCGAAGTGGTCGAACAACTGGGCGGAGCTCCCGATTATCTTTGCATTCCGGTTGGCAATGCCGGCAATATTTCAGCCTACTGGAGAGGATTCAAGCAATATCATCAGCTTGGTATTGCGAAGAAACTACCAGCCATGCACGGCTTTGAAGCAGCTGGTTCTGCCGCTATAGTTTTCGATAAAATAGTGCCGAATCCAGAGACGATCGCCACCGCCATTCGTATAGGCAATCCAGCCAGTTGGACGGAAGCGGTCACCGCTCGCACCGAATCTGGTGGCAACATCGACATGGTCACCGATGAGGAAATTTTGCAGGCCTACCAGCTTTTGGCTTCAACAGAAGGGATTTTTTGCGAACCCTCGAGTGCCGCCAGTATAGCGGGCATGATCAAACACTTGAAAGCAGGGTTGATCAAGCCAGACGCCACAATCGTCTGTGTCTTGACCGGCAACGGGTTAAAGGACCCTGACATGCCGCTCAAGCTTTTGACACCAGACTTGAACCCACTCAAGCCCGAGCTTAAAACCTTGCTAGAATTCATATCACTGTAGAAAGAGGTATTGGGACCCGTGATTGCCAGCTCTTTATCAATTGAGATGCCGTCAGAGTTTCGCTGTGCCCTTCCCATCGACAAAATCGAAAAGCGCCTGACGCTCAGGGTGCCTGGCAGCACAGCCAATCTAGGACCAGCTTTCGATACAATCGGACTGGCATTGAAAGTCCATTCGTGGCTTGATTTTTGTGTATTGGAGCGAGCAGACAAAAGCGTCCCGCTGATCAGGCGGTGCGGCGCCATCGCCAAACAACTGCCGAGTGATCAATTGAATCTGATCTACAAGATACTGGCTAAATCTATCGCTGACCCGACTCTTTTGGAGCGCATCAGGATCTCGGTCTACTCAGACATTCCGCTGGAGCGCGGCATGGGCAGCAGCGGCAGTGTCATTATCGGCACCATATACGCAGCCATGCTTTTTAACGGCGAGAAACCTGTGACCGAAGAGTTGCTGGCTAAGGCTTCTGAGTTCGAAAGTCACATAGACAACTTATCCGCTAGTTTGCTTGGCGGGCTCGTCGTCTCTCACAAAAGCGAGCAAGAGCTGATTACGACTACCTTAAAGTGGCCCCAGGCATGGAAGCTCCTGGTGCTCGTGCCCTCATTTGCTGTAAGCACGGCCAAATCCAGAGCGGTTTTGCCTGAAAAATATGCTCGCGCAGATGTGGTAGAAAACTTGCAACGGGTGGCGCTGATTACCACGGCTATTTGCCATGAAAACCCGGAACTCTTCAAACTGGCATTGAAAGACAAAATTCATGAGCCTTACAGATTGCAGTTAATTCCGCAGCTAGCCGATTTGAGAAAAGCGCTTCTAGATAAACCTGTGCTGGGCAGCGCCCTCAGTGGTGCTGGTTCAGCGATGCTTGTCATTGTCGAGCAAGAACACCACCAACACATTCTTCAATTTCTAAAAACTTGGGCAGCTAAGCAGACTACCGATATGAGTGTATTTGAAACGAGCGTTGACACCGACGGCTTGACTGTAATTACCGATTGTTAGAAGACAATGCGAGAAGTTCGAGAGTCCTAGAAGTACTAGAAGTCCGAGAAACATGAGTAACACACTTAAATCACCAACAACTGAATCCCATGTCACCAGCTCGTTGAGCGTGCTCAAATTTGGTGGCACATCGGTCAAGAACATCGCGCGCATTCAACACGTCGCCGACATCATCAAAGCCAGACTCAAAGATGGTCCGCTGATCATTGTAGTGTCAGCGATGGGAGACACCACCGACTATCTCGTCAAACTAGCCAACCAGTGCACGGCACAGCCGAACAAACGCGAACTCGACTTGCTCCTCTCAACCGGAGAACAGATTTCAATCGCCTTATTGGCCATTGTTTTGCAGTCGATGGGAATCAAGGCAAAATCATTTACAGGCTATCAAGTGGGCATATTCACTGAAAGTGTTTTTAGTAAAGCAAGAATTGTCGACCTAAAAACCGAGTCATTGACCGCCGCTCTCAAAGATCACGACGTGCTGGTAGTAGCCGGCTTTCAAGGCATGACGGAAGAGGGCGATATTACAACACTTGGACACGGTGGCTCTGATACCACAGCAGTAGCGCTGGCTGGTGCCATGAACGCCAGAGTTTGTGATGTCTACACTGATGTTGATGGCGTCTACACAGCTGACCCGAACACGATTCCATCAGCCAAACTTTTGAAAACGATTCGTTATGAGGAAGTGCTCGAGATGGCACGGCTTGGAGCCCAGGTTATTCATCCGCGAGCCGTTGAACTGGCGCGGCAGTATGGTGTCAAACTGTGCGTGCGCAACACGTTCAAGCCGGAGCACGAAGGGACATTAATTCACGGAGGTGAAGAAGTGGAGATTTACCGTACTGTAAGCGGCGTCGCTATAGATAAAGACCAAGTGCGTTGCTCGATCATGGACGTGCCCGATATTCCGGGTATCGCTGGCAAGATTCTGCGGGCGCTCGCCGACAAAAACATAGTCATGGATATGATCATGCAGGCAGTTCACCCAGCGGCAGGGTTGAACAATGTCACCTTCACTGTCAATGAGTCCGAGATAGAAGAGACAATTAGAGTGCTGGAGTCGCTGAGGGGCAAACTCGGTACGGGCGAAGTGCTCTGCGACAAAGACATCGCCAAAGTCAGCCTGATTGGCGCGGCGATGGTGGGTCAACCCGGTATCGCCGCCACACTGTTTGAATGCCTGGGTGGTGCCAAGATCAATATAAAGATGATCGCCACCAGCGAGATGAAATTGACATGTGTTGTGGGCCGCGCCGACGCTGAAAAAGCAGCGAGGCTTATTCACGATGCGTTCGAGTTAGACAAAGTCACTGCATAAAAGCACTGGAGCTCTCATGTATAAGTACACTGGTAAAACCGCCCTCGTCACTGGCGCGTCGGCTGGAATTGGCTCAGCGTTTGCGAAAAAGCTGGCGGCTAAAGGCATGAACGTGGTGCTCGTGGCTCGTTCAGAGAATAAATTGAAAGCGGTAGCCTCAGGGCTGAAGGGAGTGACCGCAACCGTAATACCATTAGATCTTACCGAACCAGATGCGATATCTAAATTACAAGCGCAGCTGAGCGCCGAGCAAATTGAAATCGACTTGCTCGTAAACAATGCCGGCTTCGGCACATTCGGAAAGTTCGAGACAATCGACCCGGCCACGGAAAAGAAAGAGATACAGCTAAATGTCATGGCAGTAGTCGAGCTGACACACGCGTTTATACCAGCCATGTTGAAAAAAGGTGAAGGTGCAATTATCAACGTTGCCTCGACCGCCGGTCATCAGCCTGTTCCTTATATGGCTGTCTATGCCGCGACCAAGGCCTTTGTGCTGTCGTTTAGCGAAGCGTTGTGGGCCGAGTTCAAAGATCGCGGTATTCGCGTGCTGTCATTAAACCCCGGTGCAACAGAAAGCGAGTTTCACGAAGTGGCAGGACTATCAGCATCCGGCTTTCCGATGGAAACCGCTGAAACAGTAGTGGACACCGGACTAAAGGCACTGGAAGAAGGAAAATCATTTGTCATCTCCGGATTGGCCAATGCTCTACTTGGTGATGTATTAACGCGCGTTTTGCCCAGAGAACAAGTCGCCCTCTTAGCGAAAACCTTTATGCAAACGCGGCTCTCCAATAATTGAAAAATTGAAGAATTGAAAATTTGAAATTGAATGAAAAATCAAAATTGTCTGTATCTCGCTCTCGTATTTTCGATCTTGCTGACAAGCAGAGTCAGCGTTTTCAGTGCGGATGGTGCCAGCAGCCCGCCAACCAAGCACATGCTCACAGGTGGCGTCGCGCATAGCGAAGAACTCGCACCGCTGCCGCTTAGCCTTGAGCCGGGCAAGACTTTCAGCGGACTGCAAGATCTGCAGCCACTAGTTGATTCAACAGGCATAATCAACCAACAACCAACATCACCGGCACAGAAATATTCAGTGTCAAAATATCCAATGAAGAAAGGAGCAATCAATTCGACCGTTAACTATCAGAAACAGCAAGCGGCCCTGGGTAACAAGGTCTCCAAACAATTCAAAGACTATCTGCAGCACCAGGCAAAGCAGGGCAACACGGGAACTGTAGGACTGACCAACTTTTTGCAGACCGGCAGATCTCACGCTCCAAGCACCCTGCCAAAACCAGCGCCCGGCACTGGAAGCATTTTCCTGAAACAGGGACCCAAATTAAGCGGCTGCGTCAAACAGCAGGTTGCACCCCGTCGATTTATCATCCCCTCTTGGTTGGCCGGAGCCTGGGCCCGAACAGAGTCGAACGAGCTGAGTCGCATCCAGCTTCCCAATCACCATGCGCTTAAACCCGCAGGCAAAACCACGGCAAAAGTTAAAGACACCTTCGGCAACTACCGCGATACGAAAGGACAAATCTGGCAAGTGTTCGATCCTAAAAATGCGAGTGGATCAGTAGACCGAGGCGACGCAATCGATTACCACAACGTCAGCTACTACGATCTCGCGACCACTTCTGATACCATGGCAATCGTTAAAGTGAGGGCCACCCATGTGGTGGTAAGCAAAAAGACTCATCTTATCGTCTCGGCCTATCAAGACGAGGAGTTAAACACGTATACCAAACTAGCGGCGAAAAGGCTGCGCACAGACAGCTCGGTCAAGGTATTCGATCAAAAGGGCAAGGCAACACTGCTGACCAAGGCCACCTCCGTCGAAAACAAACTGAGCATTTAAGCGATTGAAACGGCCATACCCAGGAAGAGAAAACTAAATGCGTTATAATTGTCAACTAGTCTTAAAGTGAGGAGTGTCCATGGTTGAGATCTCTGTAGTCTACGAAGGCAAGCTGCGCTGCCGGTCAACGCATGGACCGTCCGGTGTCGAGTTGATAACTGACGCGCCAAAGGACAATATGGGGGAAGGAGCGTCTTTCTCGCCAACAGACCTGGTGGCCACGGCTCTGGGAACGTGCATGTTGACGATCATGGGCATAGTGGCGCAGCGTGAAGAGCTGGATTTAACCGGCACAAAAATTCGGGTAAATAAGGAAATGGCGACTGCACCTGTCAGACGCATCGGCCGACTGGACGTGGAATTTACTGTGCCGGTCGCAACAACTGAAGTGCAACGGCAAAAATTGATCAAGGCAGCCGAAACATGCCCTGTGCATAAGAGCTTACACCCGGATGTGGAAATAGCTGTGAAGTTCAATTGGTCAGAGCTGGTTCCAGCTTGAGATAACTTGCCTCCATAACCGTCAATTGCCAAGGTCTATTCTTCGGGGAGACCTCAGATCGATCTATTTAATATCGCAGGTGGTGCCAATGGACAACAACGAAAAAAATTGTGGTCACAAACAAAATTCAAACGACGACTTAGCCAAGGTCCTTCAACCGGGTGGATCTTAGCTGGAAGCCACCCCGACGACTTCGAGACGACGATTGACACAAGCATCTTTCACAGCGGTCTTTCGACAACTCTTGCAATCGCCCCATAGAGGGCACCACTGCCCCTGCTATCCCAACAGAGGCAAAAATCGCGCAGCCAGAAACCTCAACTTCAAAGAAGACTAGAGCGATTAAAGCTTTCCATAAAGGAACCGTCTAAATCAGTCATAAAAGCATCAAGATAGTATCAATTGTCTGCCTCTTGCAGAACCTTTGATCTAAGATAAAGCTGTTAGGTGGCATCCGTGTTGTCCAAAGAGCTCAGCGATGCAAACAAAATCATCTACATCTACATTGCCCCGTCAAGCGGCAGCCCTCCCCGCGAGCGTTGTAGTTATAACAACCATCGCCGCTCTTACCATAGCGCTCGTGTCATTTGCCCTGGGCTTGATGTGCGGTCACAGCGACACGACAAACAAAATTGCACCTCCACTGCACGAAGGAAGCGTTCAAGGACGCTTCGGGCGGATGTAACCAGTCCTAAACGGCAAGAATGACAGCAGCGCTATGGCTCCGCTAAGAGCTTCTGCAGGTAAGGTCTTATTGGAGCATACTCGACTGCTTATTCAAAATACGGTCAACGTTTTTGGTGAGAGCGCTGACCATGACGCTATTCGCGCCTGAAATATTCTTTTGCACGGAAACGGCCTGTCTAAAATATTTCAGCGCCTCAGCGTAATCATTGTGCTTCTCATAGGCCTCACCAATTACCTGGAGTGTAATCGGCACGTCGGTGGAGTTTGCACCAAAAGCTTTTTGACGAATCGAAAGCAAACGCTTTAGTTCTGGGATGGTGTTGTAGCACAGACCACCGGCACAGGTTACCTTGATCACGTCATTTAGCCGCGGAATTAAAATGGGATTCTCTCTGCCGTAAATCGACTCTTTTATTTTCAAAATCTTGAGATAGGTCGTTCTCGCATCAGCAAATTTCTTCCTGCGCGCATACAAACCGGCAAGATCCTCAAGACTGGTTGTAACTCGTGGATCCGATTTTTTGAAGGTTGCGGTTAGCTTCAGTGCGTCTTGAAATTGCTTTTCTGCATTGACATAGTCCTTTTCGTGGGCAGCCTCTATTCCTGCGGCGCGCAGCTTACTCCACTGATCAACGTTGCTGGTCCTCGACTGCTGCGGAAAAGCAAGCGAAATCAGCATCAAAACAATAAATAGCTTAGTTCTCGTCTTCATTGAAATCACTCTTAAACTGATTTTCTGAGCACGGTCGAAATGGATGAGTAGAGCAATAGTAGTATAGGCCGCCTCGGAGCCCGGTCAGCCCATTCAAACGCCCCTGCACCCGGTATCTGAGCCGTAGTTAATCCAATTTTTTGAACTATCCTCCCTGAAACGACGTCTTACTAAATATATGCAAGGGGAATCAATGCGCACAACTACACTTATTTTGGCGGGAATCTTGTTGTTGCTTTGCAACTCTAAAGTCGAAGCTCAGCAAATGCAGCAAGGACTAAACGGGGAAGCCTACGCGGTCCAACGTGGTCTCAACAGCGGCATGCTGAACTCAGCCCAAGCATCTCAGCTTGATGGCCAAATTTATCAAGTCCAGCAGCAACAGCAGCTCGACAGGGCGATGAATGGCGGTCAATTGACTCAAGGTGAACGGAAACAGCTAGGCAACGAAATGCACGCCGTCAATCAAAATATACAAGGCAGCGCTCAAAGCAACGGCTTTAATCCTCAAGCTCAAGGTGGTGCTTTCGGTGGGCATCATCATCATAGTTTTAACGGCATGATGTCACCATACAATCAGAGCGGCAACCAGAACCAATACCAGAACCAATACTCATACCAACAACAAGGCATGCCTTACGCAGGTTATCAAAATGGGCTAGGCAGGGGTCAAAACTATGGCAATATGCCTTACGGCCAGTATGCGCAACAAAACAATCAACAACAAAATGGACTGAGCGGCGCCGCCTCACTTCTTAGAAGACTTTTCTAGCCCTATTACAAACCTAACTCATATTGGAATGCAAAAATAAAATACCCCGCCGCAAGCAGCGGGGTATTTTAGAACAGCCGGAGTTGAGGGTCTTCGTGAAGTTACTGGCGCCGCAAGCGGCGGGGAATTGACCCGTAGCGATTCAAATGTTCGCTCAGTCTGAGAGTATTGAATAAAATAAAATCACTGCTGAGCTGCCGGCTGCGCGGGGTGCTTGGGCTTTGAAAATGATTTCTTGATAAGGCGGCGAAGCGGGCGGATACGGTGGCGCCTGAGCCCTAGCCCATGCTTGGTGCCAGCACCGCCAGCCGTCGGGGCAGCCGACGTCGCGCCTGGAGCACCAGCTGCGGTACCACTACTTTGAGCATCTGCCCCGTTGCCGGTAAGTCCCAATGTCATAGCGACCAGAAGGGCTAAAGCAATTTTTTTCATCATTACACCTGTGACAATCCGGAAAGCATCTCTTATTTTAGCCAGTCAGGCAAGCCGATACAACTTGTTGTGGCATTCAAAAATAAATATGCTTTCGTTGCCGCATTGTTCCCGGTTAACAAGTATAGCGCTCAACAACCTTTAATTGACTGGTTTGCACTTGACCCCTAGAATTCACCAATTTTCAGCCATTCCACAGCACAAACCAGATTGAGATTCACTCATAGTATAGTCTGTCTCTCAAAACAGATCTTCTAAGACCGATACCAAGCACACTGTGCAATTGAACAGTGTTCGTGTTCACAACCGATGTCATAGTCTTTCCAGCTACACGGAGGAGCGACCATGGCTGGACCGCCGCAAAATGGGTGTGCGTTGTCGAAAGCGCCAGGACACAAATAGTGCCCTTGTGAATCGACAAACCCGCATTTTTCGTTACTGGTTCGTTCGTCGTCCCGAACAATGGCGAATCCCTCCGAGAACTCACTGATGCTTTCATGCTCCGGTTGAGAAATGAAAGTTCCGGTTCTATCGATCAATCCCGTCTTTCCATGTAATTTCACTCGCGCAACTCCATTTTCAAATGGATACGCCTGTTCAAATTTGTAATCGATTTTCATGGTGCCTTTCGCATCAACTCTAAGGTCAGCAAGAAAAAGGCAAATAGTTTTAGTTCTCGAATCATAAAGTGACACAAATGATCGGACTGGTCCTGCTCTGCCGACGACATTTTAAATTGCTTAGCCGCTCGCGATTAACCGGTCGAAAAGTGGGACCACTCGAAGAACTTCTCCTTTTTGCAGCGGTTTGACGATCGATGTAAAGAGCACTCCGATGTCATGTGTTGTTGCAATTCCTCGCAAATCGGAACTCTACAGTGTACCCTTGCCTCTAGACCGGCGGTCAAGCAAGCGGCTAATGGGAAAAGGAAAATTAAAAATGCAAACGATTCATAACATGAGATTAGCAACTCTGGCACTGTTCGTGACAACAATGGGCTGTTGCTTCGTGTTTCCGGCCAGTGCGGATGAAGTGATTAAGCAACAAACCACGACTACGAGTGTCGGCGAAACTTTGGTCCCCGGGACCACCGCAACGACAACAACCACTACTGGTGTCGGCAAATATAATGTGCCGATCAGCACCACAACCACTCGCGAAAAGATAATGGACCCCGGTCCAGTCCAGCAAGTGATTCAGAAAAATACTGTTTATACAAGATTGAGTCCTGCTGACGCGTCGCAAACGATAGTTGAGACTCAAAGCTCAGATTCAATTAAATACGGCAGACAAAATTATGCTGAACGTCTGCAGAATTTCCGCTCGCAATTAGATAAGGCGATTGCTAGTAATTGGGTGTCAGCGGCGCAAGCTGCTGATCTAAACTCACAATATGACAGGCTGGTCGCGCAAGAAGCCTCGGCTCGAAGCCACGACTATCCAAAGGCTGACTGTAATGATTTCGATACGCATTTGAATGCGTTCAATATTCAACTGTCTGATGCCATGTCCAAGGCAACTAACAAGTAGAATCCGGACTTCTGTTCAATTCAATGGCGAGATATTCGCCAAGTCACATCAGCGCTAGGAGTCTGTCGGAAAATAGTTTTTAGCTAGTTTTGAAGCTTCGGGGAATGACTGACAACTAGGAGCCGAAGCTAAATCACTGACTACAGCATCATTTGACGACTTGAGCGCGAGTTTGAGCTGCGACGCATGGGAGCCGCTGGTAGCGCTTAGCGTCGTCGTATTTTTTTAGGATAGTGACATCACCAGCGGTGGCTAGGCTGGAGCTTGCGCCGCCTTAGGTGCATGGCGACAGATCTTAAGCAAATTGTGCAATGCGCACATGAAAGACCATTCCTGCTGAGCTTTCACCAGTCCGCGTACGGTGAATTCTGAAAATTTCATGCAGCTCTTAATTTGGCCAAAAACCGGTTCAACCAATCCTTTTCGAATTCCGTATATGGCGCGACCACTGGTAGTTCTAAGCTTTCTTTTCATGCGGTCGGATACAGAAATATTGGTCGGTATTCGACCAACCAATGCTGGTAATTCTTTGTATTTTTTATCTCTGGCAGGTGGAACGAACAGCTCGGTATCAGCGAGTTCTGAGGACTGGACAGCCTCTTCGCTGAAAAATCCGGCGTCTCCAAGGAATCGCTTTGGTAAGCGTCCCATATTCTTTTTTACGTTTTGCCCCATTGGAACAAGCTGTAGCTTATCGTTACCCTCTTGAGTGACGGTCTGAGCAACAATTATCTGGGCTCGTTTATCCACCGCTATCTGGGCGTTGTAGGCTTGTTCGAAACTATTGCCTTTGCGCATTATTCTCGATTCACGATCGGTGAAATTTATTTGTGTTTTTGATTCTGGCTTAATGCTGCGTTGTTTGGATTTGCGAATTTCGACTTTACTTGCTTTCTCTGTGGCTACTCGTTTCTCGAGGGCCTGTTTGTTTTCGATAATGCGAAGAAGCCTATCGTTTTTAAACTGAAGATCCATCTTCAATTTTTCTTTCTGACTTTCCGGCAATGTAGGTTGCTTGAGGGTTTTCTTCAGTTTCCGTATTTCTTTGGTCAGCTCTACAATTTTTGGCTTCATCCGACCAAAGCTCATGGCTTTATGCTTGGAAGTGTTTGCTTTAACTTTCGAGCCATCGACGGCGACGATGTCCAACTCAATCAAATTGGACTGTGTTGCCAGGTGCAAAGACTGTTTAAACAAATTAGCCAACGCTTGCCTATTGACGTTTTGGAAGTTTGCAATCGTGTCATGGTGCGGCTGTCGTCCAGCAGTTAGCAGTCGACAAGGGATATCTTCCACCGCTGCTTTTGCAATTTCCCTGGAAGAGTGGCGCCCTGTGGCACGGCAGTACACAATGAGCTTCACCAACATGGCCGGATCGTAACTGTGCCGCCCACGAACATCTGTTCCACCAGAGCCAGCGACGAATTCGCTTAAGTCCAAGAGGTTAATGGCATCGTTTATCTGCCACACTAAATGCTTGGCTGTTAACATCCCCTTCGGGTTGAGCCACATTACACATTGTTCGTTATTGCAATTTACAAAACGATTTCGCTTGACTGTGACTGCATTTGAGGATTGTTTGACAGCGAAAGCTTTTGGCTGATTAACTTGCTCAATTTTTAGTTGTGCGATATTGTTTTTCATGCGGGGACCTTCTGAATTGGGTGCTTTGTTTCTTGTAATCCAGAGTCTATGCGATTTGTGAGATCCTCGCGACCTTTGACAGCCACTATATGCGGTGGCTATGAAATAGCAAATGCCGCAATCTAGCTGGCTTCTGAGCACCAGCAGAAAATAGCCGAAAAAACTATGCAAAGTTAATCAACTTCGCATAGTTTTTCCAAATGACTTGAATCGCGCCCAGCACCAGTTATTCCGGTCGCGTTCTTTTTCCTTCAGGCTCCTAGCGGCCGCTTTCCAGTATCAGCACCAAGACATCGATACGCAATTCGCGTCGCGGAAACATCAACATATTCGGTGTTTACGGTTTCGTGTTGTTGAATCATGATAGCCACCAGTGTTGTTCGTTATGCGTACACAGGGAAGCTGGAGCCAAACATCGGCGCTTTACTGAGAGACTCATCCTCTGTCGCTTCATCCTGCAGCACATCCCAGTGCTCGACAAAAATGCCGTTTTCAATTCGCAAAATGTCAGCTGCAATCCAGTTGACTGGGGCACCGAAACCAGTGAATCGTCCATGAACGATGACATAGTCTCCATCGGCAACAATCAATCCAGGTTCATACTTCAGAGTTGAAGGAGAACCTTTTACCAGGTTGAATAGACCGTCCCGTCCTGGCTGTATTCGCGCACTGTGCTGGATGTAATTTGGCGACCAGAACTTCTCCGAAGCAGTATAGTCCCGCTTGTTGAATAGAGTATCGAAAGCCTCAAGGACTAACGACTTGTTTTTCTCTTGCACATTCATCCGAAATTCTCCTTCTTCTCCGAAAGCTGCTCCAGACAGCAAAAGTCAAACGGCTGCCAGCGCGCCTCCGCTGAGCACTGCATCATTAAACTGCTCAACATTCTGTTCATCTTTAGGTCCTACGTTGTCGCGCAACGGACGCGCTATTTCGACCAGAATTTCGTGCGCGTCAGTTGCTAGCGCTTCCATTGTTTCTGCAATGAACGGCTTAGGCGGCATTGCGCGCGGCTCTTCATTGCTATTCAGCAAGTCGGTTTGTACCCACGGCGGAATCACTTCGAGTACTTTCACTGATGAATGCTTCAGCTTATAGCGAAGCGAGAGACTGTACGAATGCACTGCGGCCTTGGTTGCGGAATAAACACCTGTAACTACCAGAGGCATGAATGCGAGAACAGATGACATATTCAAAATGTAGGCGGTTTCTTGTTTTTTCAAGTGTTCGACAAACGCAGACGTGACTCGAATCGGTCCAAGGAGATTGGTCGTAATAGTGGATGTCAGCATTTTTTCATCGACTTCGGTCGAAAGGTCATCGAACTCCATTATCCCGGCGTTATTTATGAGCACATTGAGCTTTGGGAAATCCTTGATCAATTGCTTCGCCACGCTCTTGATGTTTTCCGGACTTTCTGCATCGAGCACCACGTAGTGCATACCCGGAAACTCTTTGACGGTTTCTTCCAAGCGTTCTTTTCGACGGCCAGCAATGATGACTGTATTTCCTCGTTTGTGGAATTCTGCGGCCAAACCACGTCCTATGCCAGAGCCACCGCCAGTGATAAACACCGTATTGCCAGTGAGTTTCATTTTCATTCTCCTTTGATAGACAGTATTAATTGGGTTTCCTATTGTTTTTTCTCAGCGAATTGACGCTCCAAGAAAGTCACATCCGGTGAGTTAAATTGCTTGAGCGAATTCACTCGCGCCTGCACACACACAAACTGCAAGCCACTAGTTGGTGAGCTTCTCAAATTGCGAACAACATTCGGCTCGATACGTATAACTGTGCCTTCCTTAATAGGAAAGATCTCGTCATCGAGCTGCATCTCGCCTTCACCCTTTGTCACTATGTATAGTTCTTCGTTCTCTTTATGAGAATGAAAGAGGTGAAACGCATGATTTGCCGGATAGCCAGTGACAGAGACTTCCATTCCAGTCAGTCCGAGCGCATCGTGCAGGAAATACTTGACCTGGTCTCCTGAGATTTGCTCGTCCAATTTGCCGATGTTGCCGACGGTCGCAGTGCCCGCCTTCGTCTGAAATTTATCCATAATAGCAACTCCTTAACTTTCCTTCTGAACCATACAGTTCAGAATACATCCAAAGACATTATTTGGCAAGATAGAGAACCGAATAGTTCACTATCTTAATTATCGCGGCAACCCCAAAGACACTCCAACCATGACTGATTGGCACTTTTTGGCACAGCCATCCCTTAAATAGGGTATTGCCAAAACACGAGTTTTAGTGCTATAATGAACTAGATGGTTCAATATGTTAATAGAACTGAACCAAACAGTTGTAAATAGAAAACAGTCGTTTCGGGGGTTATACATAAGATGAATACAGACAACCAGCCACTACTTCAACCAATAAAACTAGGCGACCTGGACCTTAAGAACCGCGTAATAATGGCCCCGCTGACAAGAACACGTGCCAGGAATGCTCAAAATGTGCCCACCGACCTAATGCTTGAATATTACAGGCAGAGAGCTTCAGCCGGTTTGATCTTTACAGAAGGGACTTTTGTAAGCGACGATTCGCAGGGCTGGTATGGCGCTCCTGGCATATATACCGAAAGACAAAGAAAAGCCTGGGCGAAGATTACGGATGCTGTACATAAAGAAGGTGGCAAGATTTTCGTACAGCTCTGGCATACAGGCGGTGCTTCAAGCCCAGATTTGCGTGATGGTTTGCCGGCTCTGGCTCCGTCTGCCCTTGATCTCGGACAGCAGGTTCACTCCGCCAAAGGAGTCGTAATGAGCGGTCAAAACAGAGAGATGTCGATAGGCGATATCAAAAACACAATTGCTGAGTTCGTTCATGCCGCCCGCGTAGCCAAAGATGCTGGCTTTGACGGGGTTCAATTACAGGCAGGCTACATTTATCTGTTTCAGCAATTCCTGCACGATCTGACAAACAAGCGAACCGATGCTTACGGCGGCAGCATTGAAAATCGGGCTCGGTTTCTCTTCGAAACCCTTGAAGCCGTTCTGGAAATCTGGCCGTCACAGAGAGTAAGCGTAAAAGCCGGACCAATGATGAACGAGCATGGCTTACTTAGAGCCACAGATACAACACTTGAAGCCTCGGAATACGTGGCTAAGAAATTGAATGATTACAACATCTCGCATCTTATCGTCATGCAACAGTTGACGAACATTGAAAAAACACCGATTGCACACATGGCAGGAGATGCTGTTCTGCATCATTTCCGCAAAATCTTCAAGGGTCAAATCGTTGGCAATTCAGGCATTTCAATCGAACAAGCGAATCGCTTAATCGCCGAGAACGTAGTGGATGCGGTAGCATTTGGCCGTGACTATATTGCTAATCCGGACCTTGTTGAGCGCATCCGGTTAGGAGCTCCGTTGAACGAGCAACGTCCAGAGGGCTTTTATGGAGATTCACCGGAAGGCTTCACGGATTATCCTGTCTTGAGCGGATCGGCCGTCGGTGCTAGTGTTAGATAGAGGTGCAACATGGGAAGACGTAGAAACTTCAGTCGTGAGGATGTGCTAAATAAAGCCATCCCTGTCTTTTGGAAACGCGGGTTTGCTGATACCAAACTTGAAGACCTCGAAGAGGCTACAGGCGTAAACAAGTCTGGGCTCTATTCCGAATTCAGCAGCAAAGAAGAGATTTTTGTAGAGAGCCTCAAACATTACTTAAAGGAGCGAGATGGCAGCATTTTGCTAAAGGTACCACTCGGCTGGCATAACATCAAAAATTTGCTTAGAAAATCTTGTCCAGCCGGGAAAGAGGGCGGCTGTTTTGCGATTTACTCGATCAGGGAGTTATCTATTGTTCCTGAAGAGGCACACAAAGTTCTTTCCACTAGCCGAGAAGCTCTCAAGAATCTCATTCGGGAGAATCTGATTGCCGAATCGGTTGAAGATGCAGACGAGCTGGCAGCAGTGATTCTCACTTTCTTTACTGGGATCTGCCTGGAGCAAAACATGGGCCGAAAGAGAGCTGGTGCAATTCGTCAAATAGATTTATTCCTGAAGAGACTTGGTTACTCGACTGTTTTTGATCAGGCAACGGACGAGGATGATTGAACTGGACGATATCAGGATTGTGAATCGATTCCCAGAGCTTGCCGCGCGATCAGCTCAAATTTTTGATCCAACACCCTTGCAGTTTGTAACATCTCGTCGCGGACCAGCCGCCCGAACACGCTTGTGGGTTTGTCATAGGAGATCCACGTAGCTCCGTCGCGCGTATAAATAAGCACGCGGGGTGGAGCATATAGCGCTGCTAAAGTATCGAAGGCTGCCATTTTGCTAGCGATGAGTGGGTTGCCGACCAGGTACTGTCGCGCACGCGTTGACGAGCTAACGAAGGCAGGAAGAAGACGATCCATGTCGAGGACTCGAATGATCATCAGCTCGCTGGAACCCTCCATGCTCTGGATCGCGCCCGGCATATCTGCCGACGAGAAAGCCTGTTCTTCATTG
>Ga0364921_10154_pt1 | contig 25696 bp, 21 predicted proteins | sample ExccelJu500001D3_2_FD_206956 | JGI IMG/M metagenome (GOLD analysis project Ga0364921, IMG submission 206956) | Enriched cells from Trout Bog Lake Hypolimnion, Wisconsin, USA - BchlTB.June20.5000.01.D3 | ecosystem: Environmental > Aquatic > Freshwater > Lake > Hypolimnion/Profundal zone | place...
GATCAAGAATCAAAGACTGCCTCAGGAATCATCATCCCTGATGCTGCTGCTGAAAAACCAGACCAAGGCGAAGTTTTAGCGGTTGGTCCTGGTAAGCGTGATGACAGCGGAAAACTCAATGCACCTGATGTCAAAGTGGGCGATCGTGTCCTGTTTGGCAAATATGCGGGTCAGACAGTCAAAGTCGACGGCGATGAACTTCTCGTGATGCGCGAAGAAGACATCATGGCTGTGGTACAGAAGTAATTCGGTATTTAAGAAAGGAATTCAATCATGGCAGCAAAAGACGTCGTATTTGGAGATAGCGCTCGGACCAAGATGGTCGAGGGTGTCAATATTCTCGCGAACGCAGTAAAAACAACTTTGGGACCCAAAGGTCGCAATGTGGTGATGGAGCGCTCCTTTGGTGGCCCAACGGTTACCAAGGATGGTGTATCCGTAGCTAAAGAAATCGAACTCAAAGATAAGCTACAGAACATGGGCGCGCAGATGGTTAAAGAAGTTGCTTCTAAAACTGCTGATATCGCCGGTGATGGAACAACTACCGCAACCGTTTTAGCTCAATCGATTGTGCGTGAAGGCATGAAGTATGTTGTATCAGGCCATAACCCAATGGATTTGAAGCGCGGTATTGATAAAGCGGTAACAGCTGCTCTGGAAGAGCTCAAGAAGATCAGCAAACCTTGTACTACTACCAAAGAAATTGCTCAAGTTGGCTCAATATCGGCTAACAGCGATACCAGTATCGGTCAGCGCATTGCTGAAGCGATGGAGAAGGTTGGTAAAGAGGGTGTCATTACTGTCGAAGATGGCAAGTCTTTGGAAGATGAGCTTGAGGTAGTAGAGGGTATGCAGTTTGATCGTGGTTACCTCTCACCTTATTTCATTAATCAACCTGAGAAACAAGTCGCTGTTTTAGAAAGCCCTTATGTTCTGTTGTTTGATAAGAAGATCGCCAATATTCGTGATTTGCTCCCAGTACTCGAGCAAGTTGCTAAGTCTGGCCGTCCATTGTTGATCATTGCAGAAGATGTTGAAGGCGAAGCCTTGGCAACTTTAGTTGTGAACAATATTCGCGGCATTATCAAGACCTGTGCTGTTAAGGCCCCAGGCTTTGGTGATCGTCGTAAAGCAATGCTCGAAGATATCGCTGTATTAACTGGCGGTACCGTTATTGCTGAAGAAATTGGCTTAACACTCGAGAAAACAACGCTTGAGCATTTGGGTCAAGCAAAGCGCATCGAAGTTGGTAAAGAAAATACCATCATTATTGATGGTGCTGGTGATGCAAAAGCGATCGAAGCACGGGTTAAAAATATTCGTGTACAGATCGAAGAAGCAACTAGCGACTACGATAAAGAAAAGTTGCAAGAGCGCGTTGCTAAGTTAGCAGGCGGTGTTGCAGTGATTCGCGTTGGTGCTGCTACTGAAGTTGAAATGAAAGAAAAGAAAGCGCGCGTTGACGATGCATTGCATGCTACTCGTGCGGCTGTCGAAGAGGGTATCGTTCCTGGCGGCGGCGTGGCTTTGATCCGTGCAATGCAAGGTATCAAGGGCTTGAAAGGTGACAATGCTGATCAAGACGCTGGCATTAGCATCGTTTTACGCGCAATGGAAGAGCCACTTCGTATCATCGTTTCTAACGCTGGTGATGAAGCAAGTGTTGTTGTGAATGCGGTATTGGCTAGCAAAGGCAATAACGGCTACAACGCAGCTACCGGTGAATACGGTGATCTCGTAGCCCAAGGCGTCATTGATCCAACCAAGGTAACTAAAACTGCATTAGTCAATGCAGCTTCTGTTGCAGCCTTGTTACTGACCACCGACTGCGCTATTTGTGAAGCGCCTAAGGATGAGTCTGCTGGTGGCGGCATGCCTGATATGGGTGGTATGGGCGGCATGGGTGGTATGGGCGGAATGATGTAATCGATTTCCCCATGCAGCTCTTAGCTGCTGAAATTCAAAATGCCTGGTTCAAAAGACCAGGCATTTTGTTTTAGTAGTCTGGATGTAGACTAGGCACCATCATGGGGCAAATATCCGTATTTACCCTCAGTAAATCACTAAGATGAGAGTATCAGTTTTAAGCTTGATTCACTAATGGGAGGTAAGAAATGAGTACAGCAGAAACCGCTAGTAATCCATTGAAATCAAAATGGGTTCAGCTGGCACTGGGCGTCATTTGCATGATGTCGATTTCAAGTCCGCAATACGTATGGGCATTGTTTACTAAACCCATTATGGGTCAGCTTGGAGTGAGTTTGACCGAGTTGCAAGTGACATTCTCGATTCTGATTGTGCTTCAGACCTTCTTCTCACCATTCCAAGGTTTCTTGGTAGAAAAGTTTGGCCCACGCCTGTTGCTCTCTGTGGGAACTGTATTGACTGGACTCAGTTGGGTACTCTCAGCTAATCTCACTACCGTTTCTAATCTCTATATCACCTATGGTGTATTGGGCGGCCTCGGTACCGGTATCGTCTATATCGGTGTAGTTGGCTTAATGGTGCGTTGGTTCCCAAATAATCGCGGCTTCGCTGTGGGTATAGTCGCGGCTGGCTACGGTATTGGCGCATTACTGACGACATTTCCGATAGCAGATAGTTTGGCATCATCTGGATTGCAGGGGACATTAACTTTCTTTGGCTATGTCATCGGCGCAGTTGGGCTATTGGCCGCGCAAGGTATTCGCGTACCTCATGCTGATCGAGTTCAAACCTCCAGCCAAGTAGAGGCTGCCGCATCCGGAATTGCTCCAAAAACAATGCTGAAGACACCCGTTTTCTGGCTCATGTTTTTGATGATGTCCATGATGTCAACCTCTGGTTTGATGGTGATCTCGCAGATGGGTGCCTTTGCTAAAGACTTTGGTATCACAGGGACTATGGTCTTTGGTATGGCGGCCTTACCTTTGGCTTTAACGATTGATCGGGTAACGAACGGGTTTACCCGTCCATTTTTTGGTTGGATTTCCGATAAGATTGGTCGTGAATATACGATGACGATTGCCTTTGGTCTGGAGGCAGTTGCGATGTTTGTATGGGTAATGACTCGCTCAGACCCCGTCCTGTTCGTATTAATGTCTGGTGTTGTGTTCTTTGGTTGGGGTGAAATTTTCTCACTCTTCCCATCTACTTTGACCGACACTTTTGGCCAAAAGCATGCCACTACGAATTACGGCTTTCTGTATATGGCTCAGGGCGTTGGATCAATTATTGGCGGACCAATTGCAGCTTATATTCATGGCGCAACTGAAAGTTGGATGCCAGTATTCGCCATCATGATTGCCTTAGATGCTACCGCTGCAACATTAGCATTCTTTGTATTAAAGCCTATGCGGGCTAAATATATCAAGAGCGCTGTTTATTCTTAGGTTTACTTGGGTATGAAATAAAAGGCTACTTCGGTAGCCTTTTTTAATGGATCGAATCTAAGTTTAGAGCTAAATTCGTTTAGCATTACGGTATGAATCCGCAGATCGCTTATTTACTTAATTTATCAATACAACAAATTCAATCAGGACGACTTGAGGACGCGGAAAGATCTTTGAAACAAGTAATTCAAATACAGCCAAAAAATGCCGATGGGCTATGTTTCCTAAGTGTTATTGCAGCCTATAAACTTCAATGGCAGGATGCTTTAGTTTTAATAAACAAATCACTAAAGTTGGACCCAAATAATAGTGTTGCCCATAGCAATAAAGGAAACATTCTTAAGGAACTAGGTCAATTTGAATTTGCCTTGCAAAGTTATAAGAAGGCAATTCAATTAGATTCAAATCATTTTGAAGCCCATAATAATCTTGGAAATATGTATCTTGATCTTGGGCATTACGATCAAGCAATTAGTAGTTACCAAAAAGCAATTGATATACAGCCTAATTATGCAGAGGCATATAGCAACATAGGTAATGCTCTTCAAAAGATTGGGCGCTATGATGATGCGATAGAAATGTACAAAAGAGCTACTGTAATAAAACCTGATTACCAAGATGCCTGGCTTAATAAAGGCTTTGCGCTGAGCAAGTTAAAAAGACTAAAAGATGCTATTGATAGTTGTAATGAAGCAATCCAAATTAATCCAAATAGTGCAAAAGCATGGACTGATAAGGGAATAATACTAAGTGAAAATAGTCAGCACTTAGAAGCTATTGAATTTTACGATCGAGCTCTAATGCTTAACGAGAACTATTTTGAGGCTTGGGCAGATAGGGGTTCGGCTCTTCAGGAAATAAAAATGCTTGAAGAGGCATTGAAATCCTTTCAAAACGCATATCAAAATAAGAAAAACCTACCTTATCTTCTTGGAGATATTGTTGCCCTGAAACTGCAAATGGGGCACTGGGATCTATTGCAAGAATATTTAAATGAGATTCGTAAAGCCCTTATTGATTCACAAAAAATTATTAATCCATTCAAATTTCTATCTATTTTTGATTCTCCAGAGATGGCTCTTGAAGTTGCAAAAATCTGGGTGGCAGACAGGCATCCAGAAAAGAATATTTTGCCAAAAATTCAATTAAAGCCTCATAAAAAAATCCGAATTGGATATTTTTCGGCTGATTTTAGAAATCACGCAGTTTCTTTTTTGACAGCCGAGTTATTTGAATTGCACGATCGGGGTAAATTTGAAATTTATGCTTTCTCGGTGAGAGGTGCGGCTCAGGGGGATGAGACAAGGTTAAGATTAAAAAAAGCTTTTGATCATTTTATCGATGTGGAGGATAAAAATGATATCGAAGTTGCCCAAATATCAAGAGATCTTGAAATTGATATTGCAGTAGATATGGGCGGGCATACTCAATTCGCCCCTACGGGAGTGATGTCCTATAGAGCTGCGCCAATTCAGGTTAATTACTTGGGATACCCTGGAACGATGGGCGCTAAATATATCGACTACATCATTGCTGACAAGGTTTTGATACCTGAAAAAAGTCAAAAGTTCTATATCGAAAAAGTTGCTTACCTGCCTGATACCTATATGGTTGATGACTCTTTGCGTATTGCATCTGATAGGGTATTCACAAGGTCTGAGTGTGGGTTGCCTGAAAGTGGATTCATTTTTTGTTGTTTCAATAATGCCTATAAATTCAATATAACAATGGTGGAGAGTTGGTCAAGAATACTAAAAGCAACAGCTAATAGCGTTATGTGGATATCAGAAAATAATGAAATTTTTAGAAAAAATTTAATTAATGAATTTAGTAATCTAGGAATCGATAGCAATAGAATAATTTTTGCAAAGAAAGTGGACCTGATGGCCGATCATTTGGCTAGGTATAAGCTTGCTGATTTATTCTTAGACACCAATCCCTACAACGCACATACAACCGCAGTTGATGCTCTAAAGGCGGGTATTCCAGTTCTGACATTTTTAGGAGGTGCTTTTGCTGGGAGGGTTGCGGCAAGTTTGTTGAACGCTATCGGGCTGTCAGAGCTAATTGCAAAGTCATTGGACGAATATGAAGTATTGGCAATTAAGTTGGCAAATGAACCTAATAAAACTAAAGATTTAAAACATAAGCTTTTAGAAAACCAGAGTAAAGAGCCTTTATTTAACACAAAGCTTTATGTAAAAAATATTGAAGCTGCTTATATCGAAATGTATAGGAGATATGAGGAAGGGGCTCCCCTGGATCATATAGTTGTCTAGAAGTAGCACATCTTTAGCTTACAGCCTTGACCATCTCTTCAACTACCTTCTTGGCATCACCGAAGACCATCATAGTTTTATCCATGTAGAAGAGTTCGTTATCAAGGCCCGCATAACCAGCAGCCATTGAGCGCTTGTTAACAATGATTGTTTTAGCTTTGAAAGCCTCTAAAATAGGCATACCAAAGATCGGGCTACCAGGAGTTCTTGCTGCAGGGTTAACAACATCGTTAGCGCCGAGAACAAGTACTACATCAGCTTGGCCAAAGTCGCTATTAATGTCTTCCATTTCAAATACTTGGTCATAAGGCACTTCGGCTTCAGCTAAGAGTACATTCATATGTCCAGGCATACGCCCTGCAACTGGATGAATCGCATACTTCACGGTAACACCATGATGGGTCAGCTTCTCGGTCAGTTCTTTGAGTGCATGCTGTGCTCTGGCTACTGCTAAACCATAACCAGGAACAATAATGACGGTGTCGGCATTTTCCATGAGGAAGGCCGCATCTTCTGGCGAGCCTGTTTTGTAATTCTTGGGGCCGCCATCATCGCCACCGCCTGCAGCAGCTTCAGCACCGAAGCCGCCAAGCAATACAGCAAGGATGGAACGATTCATGGCCTTACACATAATGTAAGAAAGAATTGCACCAGAAGAACCTACGCAAGCTCCGGCAATAATCAACACAGGATTATTGAGTGTAAATCCAATGCCAGCCGCAGCCCATCCAGAGTAGCTATTGAGCATGGACACTACTACTGGCATATCTGCGCCACCAATTGGAATGATTAAGGTCACGCCAAGCACCAGTGCAATTGCGCACATTGCCATAAAGGCAGCATGACTATCGGCCATGTAGTACACGACTCCGCTTCCAACCATGGCGATTGCCAAAATTAAGTTCAGTAAGTGCTGACCAGAAAAGCTTACGGGCTTGCCACTGACTTTGCCAGAAAGCTTGCCGAAGGCAATGACTGACGCAGTAAAAGTGATCGCTCCAATGAAGGCGCCAATAAACAGCTCGATCTTTTGTGCGCCAGTGTGCTCATGCGCTGGATTAAATACCGCGGCTATTGCAATCAAGACGGCGGAGAGTCCAACAAAGGAGTGCATGAGAGCAACAAGCTCTGGCATCTTTGTCATTTGAACGCGTTTGGCAGCGAGGGTGCCAATGATCGCACCAGCAATAATTGCACCAGCAATCAAGGAGAAGGCTGGCTTGAAGTCGGCGACAAAGAAGGTGGTAATCACGGCAAGCAACATACCAATCATGCCGAAAGTATTGCCTTGGCGCGATGTGGTTGGTGAAGATAGACCTCTTAATGCCAGAATAAATAGCACCGATGAGATGAGGTAGGAGATAGCGGTAAGGTTTGACATGAGTATGGTCTCTATAGAATCTTTTTTCTGTTTTTCTTTTACTTGCTAGCAGCTGCTTCAGCTTTAGGCGCTTTTTTCTTGAACATCTCAAGCATGCGGCGGGTCACCATGAAGCCACCAAAAATATTGATCGAGGCTAAGAAAACAGCCACTGCGCCAATGATGCTTGTAAAGGTAATGGCTTCACCATTAATCACTTCGGTTTGGAGCAAGGCGCCAACAATAATAATTCCGGAGATCGCATTAGTCACGGCCATCAAGGGGGTGTGAAGTGCTGGTGTGACGTTCCAAACCACGTGATAACCCACGAAAATCGCGAGTACAAAAACAGTAATGTTCTGAACGGTCAGGATGCTTTGAAAGGCAGCGTAATCCATCTTATTTCCTTTGCAATATTTTTTTATTATGAGTTTTTACGAATAGCCTGACCATCGCGACACATGAGGCAGGCGGTAACAATGTCATCATCAGCAGATATCACTAGTTTGGCTTCTTTATCAATGATGAGTTTTAAGAAGTCTAGTAAGTTACGGGCATAGAGCGCAGAGGCATCAGCTCCAACCATGCTGGCTAAATTGGTGTAGCCCACGATCTTGACGCCGTTCACATCAATAACTTTGTCTGCTTGAGTGAGAGGGCAATTACCGGATCCGTTATCACCTTTGCCAGCTGCAAGGTCAATTACCACTGAGCCTGCTTTCATATTAGCGACGGTATCACTATGCAGTAGAACTGGTGGTTTGCGACCGGGTATCAGTGCAGTGGTGATGACAATATCTGCTTGTTGTGCACGCTCTGCCACCAGGGCAGCTTGACGTTTCATCCAGCTTTCAGGCATGGGGCGTGCATAACCGCCGACACCTTTAGCAATTTCACGCTCTTCGTCAGTTTCAAAAGGAACATCAACAAACTTGGCGCCTAGAGACTCAATTTGTTCTTTTGCGGCTGGGCGAACATCAGATGCCTCGATAACAGCACCGAGACGCTTTGCAGTAGCAATAGCTTGCAAGCCAGCAACACCAGCACCCAAAATGAGGACGCGTGCAGCCTTTACTGTGCCGGCAGCAGTCATCAACATCGGCATAAAACGTTGATATTCATTCGCAGCGACCATCACCGCTTTATATCCGGCGATGTTTGCTTGTGAAGACAATACGTCCATACTCTGTGCGCGCGTAGTTCTTGGCGCAGCTTCGAGAGAGAAGGCGGTAATGCCTTGAGCTGCCATTGCAGCAATGTTGTTGTTATCAAATGGATCCAACATACCAATTAACACGCTGCCAGATTTGATCTGTGAGAGTTCCCTGGCTTCGGGAGCGCGGACCTTTAAAACGATCTCAGATGCAAAGGCATCTGCTGCGCTGCCAATAGTTGCTCCAACGGCTACATAGGCAGAATCCGGTTGGCTCGCTTGCAGGCCAGCATCTTTTTGAATGAGGACTTGGTGACCCTGTCCAATGAGTTTTTTAACTGTTTCTGGTGTGGCGGCAACTCTTGTTTCGCCAGCCCTGGTTTCCAGCGGGACCCCTATGCGCATTACTTGTCTCCAAAAAGCGTATTTTCAAAACATCTATTTTAATTAATTAGGTCAAATTGCACCTATTGACGATTTCTTGCTCGGAATGTGAAGTTTTAAGCCATTTTCGGTGGAAGCGGCCTAAGACTTTTACAATAGAAGCAGAAAGCATTTATTGAATTTTCGCATTTTTCATGAGTGAACCCCATTCTTCCGTGATCTCTCCTATCAAAACCTCCAAATCTCCATTTAAGCCCTCAAAAGTCGTGATTGGGATGTCTGGGGGCGTAGATTCTTCAGTAGCCGCCTGGATGCTGAAGGAGCAGGGCTACGAGGTGGTTGGCCTATTTATGAAAAACTGGGAGGACGATGACAATGATGAGTACTGCTCAGCCCGTCAGGATTGGCTAGATGTAGTCTCCGTTGCGGACTTAATTGGGATCGATGTCGAGGCCGTTAATTTTGCTGCAGAGTACCGCGAGCGCGTCTTTGCGGATTTCTTGCGAGAGTACGCTGCTGGAAGAACACCAAATCCAGATGTACTCTGTAATGCGGAGATCAAATTTAAGGCCTTCCTCGATCATGCAATGAGTTTGGGTGCAGATGCCATTGCAACTGGGCATTACGCACGCGTTCGTCGAGACGAGGATGGGGTGCAATTACTCAAAGCCGTTGATACGAGTAAAGATCAAAGTTATTTCTTGCATCGACTGACGCAATCGCAACTGGAGAAAGTTCTTTTTCCACTCGGCGAAATTGAAAAAACAGAAGTTCGCAAAATTGCACAAGAGATTGGCCTACACAACGCGCGTAAAAAAGATTCGACGGGCATCTGCTTTATTGGTGAGCGACCCTTCCGCGAATTTCTGAATCGCTATCTCCCTCGAACGCCAGGACCTATCAAAACAGTTGAAGGAAAAACGGTCGGAGAGCATATGGGCTTGGCTTTTTTTACCCTCGGCCAGCGGAAGGGCATCGGGCTGGGAGGCAGTCAGGATGGGACTGGTGACGCTTGGTATGTGGCACGTAAAGACGTCGTAAACAATACTTTGTATGTTGCTCAAGGCCACGAACATCCCTGGTTATTGACAAATGCACTATCGGCCATGGATGCAAGTTGGATTGCAGGCTCTGCGCCCATAGCAGGAAACTTTTCTGCCAAGACGCGCTACCGTCAGGCTGACTCAGCTTGTGCAATACAGACTGGTCAAAATGGTGTCCAGAGTTTTCAGTTGCAATTTCTCGAGCCTCAGTGGGCAGTTACACCAGGACAATCTGCAGTGCTATATGACGGTGATGTTTGTCTAGGCGGCGGAATCATTACCGCCTAGTTACGAGAATCCACTAAGCAGCTGGTGGAGCCGTCTCAATAAAAGAAGGGCGCTGCATCAGTTTTTGATACAAGCCATCCAAGTTGGCAAACTTCGTTTGCCACTCTAGTTTTGGAAAGCGGAACAAGAGATAGGCTAGCGCACATCCCACGGCGATATCGGCCAAAGTCATTTGATTACCGTGGCACCAGGCGTTTTCGCCCAATTCTTGGGACATTTGGGACAGGGCAGCCTCTACCTTGCCAATTTGACGCTCAATCCAGGCCTGACTTTGCTGTTCTGCAGGACGCCAAGTGGCTTCTAGGCGCGCCAAAATGCCAGCATCCATGATGCCGTCTGCCAGGGCTTCCCAAGTTTTTACCGTAGCACGCTCACGGCTTTCTGTGGGGATAAGCTTACCTACGGGGCTTAAGGTATCGGCGTATTCCACAATCACTCTAGAGTCATAAATAGCCTCACCATCATCCAGAATGAGGCAAGGCACCTTGCCCAGGGGGTTCAAGGAGCCAATTTGGGTCTTGGCATCCCATACGTTTTCTAGTTCTAAGGCCGCTTCAAGCTTTTTCTCTAAAAAAACGATGCGTACCTTGCGTACGTAGGGGCTGGTGAGTGATCCGATAATTTTCATAGGTTCCAAGTATAGCCAGTAAGCAGTGGCTGGGGCAGACTCAAGAACGCATTAAAATTAGACTTTGGTGACCTATTTCTTAAAAAGGCAATATCCGTGAGTCAGCCGCTTTCAACCCTCAATGCGCTTTCCCCACTAGATGGGCGTTATGCCGTAAAACTGGATGCTTTACGCCCTTGGCTTTCTGAGTCCGCCTTCATGCGTCAGCGCGTCTTTGTTGAAATTCATTGGCTATTAGCGCTTGCATCCGCTGGTTTACCAGACGTGCCTCAAATCAGCGTAGCCGATTCTGAATTCTTACTATCCCTTCCAAAAAATTTCTCTGACGCAGATGCGCAGCGGATTAAAGAGATTGAGGCCGTCACCAATCATGACGTCAAAGCGGTTGAGTATTTCCTAAAGGAGAAAGTTGCAGGCCGCCCTGATTTATTGAAAGCCAGCGAATTTATTCACTTTGCTTGTACCTCTGAAGATATTAACAATACATCTCATGGTTTGATGTTGCGTGGTGCGCGCGATGAAGTCTTGTTGCCGCAACTCCGAAAAATACTTTCCGTATTAACTGAGTTAGCAGTCGAGCATGCCAAAGTGCCTTTGCTCTCGCGTACTCATGGTCAACCAGCTTCCCCAAGCACCTTGGGTAAAGAGCTTGCCAATATTGCAAAGCGTTTAGAGCGTGCGATCGCCGGCATTGCTGCAGTTCCTCTAATGGGTAAGATGAATGGCGCAGTTGGTAATTACAACGCTCATCTTTCTGCATATCCTGATTTCGATTGGGAAAACTTTTCACGTAATGTCGTTGAGCAGCGTTTGGGCTTAACTTTCAATCCTTACACAATTCAAATTGAGCCACACGATGGCATGGCTGAGCTATTTGATGCCATTGCGCGCGCCAATACTATTTTGCTAGATATGGACCGCGATTTTTGGGCATATATATCGGTTGGATATTTCAAGCAGCGCACTAAGGCGGGTGAGATTGGTTCGTCAACCATGCCGCATAAGGTGAATCCCATTGATTTTGAAAACTCAGAAGGTAACTTAGGCGTTGCTAATGCACTCTTACGTCATCTCGCAGAAAAGTTACCTATATCTCGCTGGCAGCGTGATCTCACTGACTCAACCGTATTACGCAATTTGGGGCCGGCCTTTGGTCATAGTCTTTTGGCGTATGACAGTGCTTTGCGTGGTTTAAGTAAGCTTGAAGTGAATCATGCCGCCATCGCAGCTGATTTGGATGCTTGTTGGGAGGTGCTTGCTGAACCAGTGCAAACAGTCATGCGCCGTTATGGCGTCGAAAATCCCTATGAGCAGTTGAAAGAATTGACGCGTGGTAAAGGGATCAATCAGGCTGATCTGCAAGCTTTCATTAAAGGATTAAAGATCCCCGAAGATGCAAAAGCCCGCTTACTGGAAATGACTCCAGCATCCTATTTGGGTAAGGCAGTCGAATTGACTGAACGTCTTAAAAAGTGAGTGTTCAGAAGTCAGGCAGGCCAATTGTCTGGTTTGCGGTTTACCAGCTGCTTTGGCATTTACTGCTCCCTTTAGCCTTTATCCGTCTGGCGTGGCGCGCTCGCCATTCGATTCAATACCTAGGACATTTATCTGAACGCTTAGGGTTTGGTTACACAAAACCCATTATCCGAGATGCAAATTGGATTCATGCGGTCTCTGTTGGTGAGACTCGTGCTGCTCAGCCTTTGATAGAAGCCTATCTAGCTCGCGGTGAAAAAATCCTGCTGACGCATATGACTCTAAATGGTCGCCGCACTGGTAAGCACTTGTTTGCATCAGCCATAGCAGCTGGCCAGATTCGTCAAGTGTATTTGCCTTATGACCTTTGTGGCCCAGTAGAACATTTTCTGAAAACCTTCAAACCTAAGCTGGGTTTATTTATGGAAACCGAAGCCTGGCCAACAATCGTATTTCGTTGCGCTGAAATTGGTCTTCCTTTATTTCTTGTGAATGCCCGCTTATCCCAGCGTAGTGCAAGGCGAGTACAAAGTTTTGGTAAAGCAGGACAAGCCTTATTTCAGGCTTTTGCTGGCGTCTTGGCACAGACTGCATTTGATGCAGAACGCTATCAGCAGTTGGGTGTGCGTAATATCGAGGTGGTTGGTAATCTGAAGTTTGATGTGCCACTAGATTCCACTCAATTACAAAAAGGCCATCAGTGGCGGGCTAAGCTTGAAGCAGTCAAGCGACCGATGGTTTGTGCTGCGAGCACACGTGATGGAGAGGAAGCCATCATCTTGAAGGCTTGGCAAGAACTATTACAGGGTAATGTGTTAACCCCTCCTCCTTTGCTATGTTTAATACCAAGGCATCCTGAGCGTTTTGCAGATGTAGCCAATCTCATTGCTAATATGGGGCTCACATTCCGTAAGCGAAGTGAGTGGCTTGATACTCCAGATGCTTGCAATGGCGTTGAGGTTATCTTAGGCGACTCGATGGGTGAGATGGCCATGTATTACAGTGCCGCAAGCTTGACGGTAATGGGTGGAACGCTGTTGCCCTTTGGAGGGCAGAATTTGATTGAAGCCTGTGCAGCAGGCTGCCCAGTTTTGTTAGGCCAGCACACTTATAACTTTCAGCAAGCAGCGATTGATGCGATTGACTGTGGAGCTGCAAAGCAAATGAAGGATGAGGCGCTCTTGGGCGAGCCGCTTGCGCTTGTTGAGACTCTTAAATCTTGCCTGCTGAATGCAGACCAGCTTGAGCAGATGGCGAAGGCGGCTAAGCAATATGCGCTAGACCATCAAGGTGCTACAGAAAACATCATGACGATCTTGGATCGCCAAACTCATTTAGTTAATTAAACTCTCGCACCAAAATTAGGGTCATCGTTACGGGCTGCATCATCCGGTTTACGATCTCCTTTGATTAAGTCTTCACGCTTGACGCCAAGCCACATTGCCAAAGCTGCGGCTACGAAGACCGAAGAGTAAATACCAAACAAAATACCAATGGTTAATGCCAGCGCAAAATAGAACAGCGTAGGCCCACCAAAGATCAGCATAGCCAAGACCATCATTTCCGTACTGCCGTGAGTAATCATGGTGCGGCTAATGGTGCTGGTAATTGCATTGTCAATAATCTCGCGGGTATTCATCTTGCGATATTTGCGGAAGTTTTCCCGAATTCGGTCAAAGATCACCACAGATTCGTTCACGGAATAGCCCAACACAGCCAAGACTGCAGCCAATACGGATAGAGAGAACTCCCAATGAAAGCAAGCAAAGAATCCCAAAATAATGACAACGTCGTGCAAGTTAGCGATGATGCCGGCAAGAGCGAACTTCCACTCGAAGCGAAATGATAGGTAAAGGACAATGCCAATAATCACAAAGATCAATGCTTTCAGGCCATCGAGGGCAAGTTCTTGACCCACTTGAGGGCCAACAAATTCCACCCTTTGTAATTTAGCCCCAGAGCTCGCAGGGTCGAGTGCTTTCATAACAGCAGTACTTTGATCAGCAGAAGCAATCACTTTGCCATCAGCATCTTTTTGAATTGGTAGACGAATCATGACATCGCGCGAGCTACCAAAGTTTTGAATTTGGGTATCGTTGTAACCCAGTTTCTGCACGCTATCTCTAATTGAATCTAAGGGAGCAGTTTGTGGATAGCTCACTTCCATTACCGTGCCACCCGTAAATTCGATAGAGAGATGTAAGCCGTTGTGCCACAAGAAAAAGACTGCCGCTAAAAAAGTGATTAAAGAAATAATATTCAGCACCAAAGCATGGCGCATGAACGGAATATCTTTTTTGATCCGGAAAAATTCCATGGCTTATTTCTCCTTTGGGCGCCAAACTTGGCCGATAGCGAGTTTCTGAACTTTCTTATTTCTACCGTACCAAAGGTTAACAATTCCACGTGAGAAGAAAACTGCAGAGAACATCGAGGTCAAAATGCCCAGACAGTGCACAATCGCAAAACCTTTGATGGGGCCTGAGCCAAAAGCTAGCAGGGCTAGACCAGCAATTAACGTCGTGACGTTAGAGTCCAAAATCGTTGCCCAGGCTTTATCAAATCCTAAAGCGATGGCAGTCTGGGGAGCGGTACCGTTGCGTAGCTCTTCACGGATACGCTCATTGATCAATACGTTTGAGTCAATTGCCATGCCCAAAGCCAGCGCCATAGCGGCAATGCCAGGTAGGGTGAGGGTGGCTTGTAGCATCGAGAGCACAGAAATTAAGAGTAGTAAGTTAACGCCCAAAGCCAGTACCGAGAAAGTGCCGAACAGCAAGTAGTACACCATCATGAAAATAGAAATAGCCGTAAATCCAATGAGCAAAGATTTAAAGCCCTTCTCGATATTTTCAGCACCAAGACTAGGTCCAATCGTGCGCTCTTCAATAATTTCCATCGGAGCCGCTAGGGAGCCAGCTCGAAGTAAAAGAGCTAAATCATTTGCACTAGCAGTAGTAGGTTGTCCAGTAATCTGGAACTTGGAACCAAACTCGCCTTGGATTGTGGCGATGGTGAGCACTTCACCTTTACCCTTTTCAAACAAAATCATTCCCATTGGCTTGCCAATGTTTTCACGGGTCACTTCTTGCATGACTCGACCACCAGTGGCATCAAGCGAAATATTGACAGCAGGGCGTTGATTTTGATCAAAGCCTGCACTTGCATCGGTAATACTTTCGCCACTAAAGATGACGGACTTCTTGAACACGCCATAACGATTTTCGCCAAAGCGGAAGACATCCATGCCAGGAGGAGCTGCTTCACCCAGGCTGATAGAGGGTGTAATAGGATCGGCTAAGCGTGATTCTAGAGTTGCCGTACGACCAATGATGTCCTTAGCTCGCGCAGTGTCTTGTACTCCAGGGAGTTGAACGACGATCCGTTCGGCGCCTTGCTGCTGAATGACTGGTTCTTTAACAGCCAGCTCGTTCACTCGCTTATTGAGGGTAATGATGTTTTGCTTGACCGCATTATCTTGTACTGTCTTCAATGCATTAGGCTTAAATTGACCAAGCAATTGAGCGCCTCCGCCAGCCGTTTTAATTTGCCAATCTAGTTCAGGCTCGCTGCCGAGCAACACAGAACGCGCAAGGTCTGCATCGTCGCGATTGCCAAAGTTAATCGTAATCAATTCATTGCCGCGATCAATGCCTTGGTGGCGGATATTTTTTTCGCGCAATTGACTGCGAATATCACCTGCTAATGAAGTAATTTTCTTTTGCACTGCACCCTTCATGTCCACTTGCAACAGAAAGTAGACGCCGCCACGCAAATCTAGACCCAGAGGCATTGGTAAAGCATTGATGGCATTTAACCAATCAGGCGTATTGGATAGGAGATTTAAGGCGACGGTAAAACTAGGATCATTTTGATCACTATTGAGTTTTTGTTGTAGCAAATCTCTAGCACGTAATTGGGTATCAGTATCGGCAAAACGAATCTTGATGGATCCAATGTTATTGGCATTCTCGAAAAAAATGCCGGTGCTGTTGATACTTGCATTACTCAGAATATTTTCAACTCTAGACTCAGTTGCTAAATCTACTTTGATAGTTGGTTTAGCTGATGAGACTTGAACCGCTGGAGCCTCTCCGAAAAAATTAGGTATTGAATACAGCGTGCCAATGAGTAGAGCAACGACGATGACAATGTATTTCCAGAGAGGGTAGCGATTCATAGTGAGGCAGTATTAAGCAGACTTGAGTGTGCCTTTTGGCAAAACAGTGGTGATTGCACCTTTTTGCATCTGGACTTCAGTTCCGGTAGCGATTTCAACGCTGACAAATTGATCTTTTAGTGCTGTTACTTTGCCTACGATGCCACCGACAGTAACTACCTCATCGCCAACAGCCAATGCCTCAAGCATTGCTTTGGTTTCTTTTTGACGCTTCATTTGAGGGCGGATCATGATGAAGTACAAAACGACAAACATCAAAATCAAGGGCAGGAAACTCATCAAGCCACCCGATTCAGAGCCCCCAGCTGCAGCTTGGGCATAAGCATTGCTAATCCACATAAAACCTCCGTAAAAGACGAAATAAAAACTGATGCTTTTTTGGGCTTTTTAACTAAAGCCGTAAACCCGCAATTCTAAACTGTAAGGGTGCTCTAGGGCAGATAAAACCCTGATATAAGGGGTAAAGGGGCCTAGAGTAGGGCTAGTCTTGTCCTGGCTCTACGCCACGCTGACGATTACGGTGAAATTCTTCTCGATAGGCCTCGAAACGATCTTGGCTGATGGCTTCACGCACTTCGGTCATGAGCTGGAGGTAGTACGCTAGGTTGTGGATCGTATTGAGCTGTGAGCCAAGAATTTCATTGGCTTTTTGAAGGTGATTCAAATAGGAGCGGGTGAAATGCTGGCAGGTATAGCATGCGCAGCTTGGGTCAAGAGGGCGATCATCATCCTTATAACCAGAGTTACGCAATTTCAGATCGCCAAAGCGGGTAAACAGCCAGCCGTTACGTGCATTGCGAGTGGGCATTACACAATCAAACATATCAATACCTAAACTGACGGCCAATATGAGATCTTCTGGCGTGCCCACTCCCATGAGGTAATGGGGCAGGTGGGCGGGTAGCTTAGGCGCTGTGAAGTTGAGGATGCGCTCGAATTCAGGTTTAGGTTCACCAACGGATAAGCCGCCAATAGCGATGCCATCAAAACCTTGCTCACTGACTCCAGCCAAGGAAAGCTCTCGTAAGTTTTCAAACATGCCACCCTGAACAATGCCAAACAGACCATTGCCTGTTTCTAGCTCTCTAAAGCGCTTGATGGAGCGCTCACCCCAACGCAAAGAAAGCTCAAGTGATTGCTGAGCTGTTTTCTCGGTTGTAGCTTTGCCATGACTCTCGTAGGGTGTGCATTCATCAAATTGCATTGCAATATCACTATTGAGAACAGCTTGTATCTCCATCGACACTTCTGGAGACATAAATAATTTGTCACCATTTATAGGTGAGGCAAAAGTCACGCCCTCTTCTGAGATTTTTCTTAGCGCACCTAAACTAAAAACCTGAAAGCCTCCCGAGTCCGTCAAGATCGGTTTATCCCAAGCCATAAAGCGATGCAAGCCACCATGTTTTTTGACAACCTCTAAACCAGGCCTAAGCCATAAGTGGAAAGTATTGCCCAAAATAATTTGCGCGTGAGCCTCTTCAAGGTCGCGCGGGGTCATTGCTTTGACCGTGCCATAGGTGCCTACTGGCATGAAGATGGGTGTTTGAACGCTGCCATGGGGTAGATCAAGTTGACCTACTCGGGCTAAGCTAGAGGAGTCACGCGCTGAGATGTTGAATTGAATGGGTTTTGTCATGTGTGCGAGATTTTAAAGCCGCGTGAGAAACATCGCGTCACCATAGCTGAAGAAGCGATATTCCTGAGTAATGGCATGTTGGTAGGCTTGGCGGATATTCTCCATACCAGCAAAGGCGCTGACTAGCATCAGTAGGGTTGATTTTGGTAGATGAAAGTTGGTAATCAGGCAATCAACTATTTTGAATGAGAAACCGGGGGTGATAAATAAATTAGTATCACCAGAGCGTTGTTGATTGATTGCAAAGCTCTCAAGGGTGCGTAAGCTGGTGGTACCAACAGCAATGATCCGCCCGCCAGCAAGTCGCGTTCTGTCAATTGCAGCAAGTGTGGCTTCTGGAATCGAGTACCACTCTGAGTGCATTTTGTGCAAACTTAAATCCTCTTCGCGCACCGGTGTGAAGGTACCTGCGCCGACATGCAAAGTAATGCTGGCTTGTTCGATTCCCATGGCCTGGAGTTTTTTAAGAATAGCCTCGTCAAAGTGAAGTCCTGCAGTGGGTGCGGCTACAGCGCCAGGATTCTTGGCTAGCACTGTCTGGTAGCGATTGGCATCCACTTGGTTGGGCTGATGCTCAATGTACGGAGGCAAGGGGAGCTCGCCAAATTTTTCTAATAGATCGAGAATTACTTCGGGGAATTCGATTTCAAAGAAGCGACCATCGTAAGCGGTGACCCTAGCCTCAAAACTGTCTCCATCACGATTATGGATTCGAATCATCGAGTCCAGCTTAGGTACTTTGGAGGCCCGTATCTGAACCCAGGCTCGCTGATTGCTAGTGATGCGTTCAATTAGGAGCTCGATAGCTCCGCCGGTGGGCTTGTTGCCATGTAGTCTGGCTGGAATGACCTTCGTATCGTTCATGACCAGCAAATCACCGGGTTTCAGCAGGCTCACAATCTCTGTAAATTGCCGGTCGACCAGCTTGGCAGCCTGCACTTCAAGAAGGCGGCTTGCGGTCCGTTCGGCCAAAGGATTTTGGGCGATCAGGCGGGCAGGGAGTTCGTAATTGAAGTCGGAGAGTTGCATAGCATTACCATCAGAGCTTGGATTCTAACCATCATGACTAAGACTGTACCTTCAGCACTCCAAAAAATGGGCTTAGATAGCCCTATGGCGCTCGTTTTGCATCTTCCGATGCGCTATGAGGACGAAACTGAGCTTTTGAGCATAGAAGAGGCTCTGGAGCTTGGGCGCTTTCGGACGGTGCAAACCCAGGGGGTTGTGATCCGCAATCAGGTCATGTTTAGACCAAGAAGGCAGTTGGTGGTCACAATTGAAGATGCGGGGGAGGTTTTGCAACTGCGCTTCCTCAATTTTTATCCCAGCCAGCAAAAGCAAATGGCAGTCGGAGTCCATGTTCGCGTGCGAGGCGAAATCCGGGAAGGATTTCAGGGGCCCGAGATGGTACATCCCACCGTTAGAGCCCTTGCACCCGATGCGCCACTACCCAAAAGTTTGACCCCAGTGTATCCAGCTAGTGCTGGAGTAACGCAGACAGTGCTGCGTAAGGCAGTTGCCAATGCACTGAAGGATTCCAATATTCACGATTTGCTTACAGAGTTCCTGCCAGCTCAATTATTAGCTGAGCTATTACCTAGTCATCAGTGGCCTAATTTAGAGACTGCGCTGACCTTATTGCATCAACCACCCGCTGACGCCGATACTCAAGCTTTGTTAGATCGCACTCACTTGGCTTGGCGTCGTGTGCAATTTGAAGAATTATTGGCTCAGCAGATCTCATTAAAGCGAGCCCATTTGATTCGGCAAAAAAGACGAGCGCCAGAGATTATTAAAGCAACTGAATCAAGCTCTAAAAAAAGGATTGAGTTAGGACTACTCAAAGTTTTGCCTTTTAAACTTACATCAGCACAAGATCGGGTTTGGAGTGAGATTGGTTATGACCTCTCGCGAGGTTTTCCAATGAATCGATTACTACAAGGCGATGTAGGCAGTGGTAAGACTGTGATTGCGGCACTAGCGGCTGCAAGAGCGATAGACAATGGTTACCAAGCTGCCATTATGGCCCCGACCGAAATCTTGGCAGAACAACATTTTCTGAAAATGCAGGAATGGTTTGAGCCTCTTGGCGTCAAAGTAGTGTGGTTGTCGGGCAGCCTTAAAGTAAAAGAAAAAAAATTAGCACAAGATCTGGTTGAAAGTGGTGAGGCACAACTGATTGTTGGGACCCACGCCTTAATTCAAGAGTCAGTCCGTTTTGCAAAACTGGGGCTTGCAGTAATCGATGAGCAGCATCGCTTCGGAGTAAGACAGAGAATGGAAATTCACCAAAGAATCGGCTCAGAGTTACTTTATTGCCACCAGATGATGATGTCTGCGACGCCGATTCCGCGTACGCTTGCCATGACCTATTATGCTGACCTCGATGTTTCAGTCATTGATGAACTCCCGCCAGGTCGCAAGCCGATTACTACTAAAGTTCTCAAGGCGAGCCGTCGCAATGAAGTGATTGATGGCGTCAAAGAATGGCTCGGTAAGGGCTTGCAGGCATATTGGGTTTGTCCGTTGATTGAAGAGTCTGAAGCTTTGCAATTACAAACCGCAATCGAGAGTGCAGAACAGCTTACGCTTGCTTTACCAAGCTTTAAAGTTGGTTTAGTTCACGGTCGCATGAAGAGTGACGAAAAGGCAGCGGTTATGGCCGCCTTTAAAGCCAACGAAATACAGCTTTTGGTAGCTACTACTGTGATTGAAGTTGGGGTCGATGTTCCAAATGCTGCTTTGATGGTAATTGAGCATGCAGAGCGTTTTGGTTATGCTCAAATTCATCAACTACGGGGGCGAGTAGGTAGAGGCTCTGCAGACTCGGTGTGTATTCTGATGTATGCAGAACCACTATCTCAGGCAGCTAAAGAGCGCCTACAAACTTTACGTGAAGTATCTGATGGATTTGTGATTGCTGAGCGAGATTTATCATTGCGCGGACCTGGGGAATTATTAGGAGCTCGACAGTCCGGAGATGCAATGTTGCGCTTTGTGGATCTGCAAAGAGATGCTTGGTTGATAGAATTGGCCCAGAAAGCGGCGGAGCGTTTGCTGGCAGAGTACCCAGATTTAGTTGAGAAGCAATTGGTACGGTGGCTAGGATCACGCGCCGAATTTTTAAAGGCCTGATAATTACCCTATGACATTAACTGAACTTCGTTATATCGTTGCCGTCGCACGCGAACGCCACTTTGGGCGTGCAGCAGAGGCTTGCTTTGTCTCGCAACCCACGCTCTCTGTGGCTATTAAAAAGCTAGAGGAAGAGCTCAATATTCAGATATTTGAGAGAACCAGTTCTGAGGTCTCGATGACGGCATTAGGAACCTTAGTGGTTGAACAAGCTCAGCGCGTGATCGAAGAAGCGAATACTTTGAAACATTTAGCAAAGCATGGCCAAGATCCTTTATCAGGCCCACTCAGATTGGGAACGATTTATACCATCGCGCCTTACTTGCTCCCCAGCCTTGTAAGAGAGGCTCGAGAATCTTTACCAAATGCCCCTTTATTTCTAGAAGAAAATTTCACAGCTCGTTTGTTGGAGATGTTGCGACAAGGAGAGCTTGATTGTGCTGTACTGGCACATCCTTTTCCCAGTTCAGGCCTAGAAATCATTGATTTATATGATGAGCCATTCCTAGTCGCTGTACCAAAAGGGCATGCTTGGGAGACGCGTCAATCCATTGCCCATCAAGAGTTAAAAGCCCAGAACACTTTGTTGCTTGGAGCGGGACATTGTTTCCGAGACCATGTCCTCGGGGTGTGTCCCGAACTCAATCGTTTAGGAAGTGGTTCGACCATTGGTGAGCAGCATAGTTTTGAAGGATCCTCTCTAGAAACCATTCGTCAAATGGTTGCTGGCGGAATCGGCATCAGCGTTTTGCCAAGGACCTCTGTAGATGACCCCAAAACCCAAGAAGGCTTGATTCGTTACATTCCGCTCGAGGAGCCAACTCCTACCAGACGGGTTTGCCTGGTTTGGCGAAAAAGTTATACCCGCGCCCCTGTGATGCAAGAGCTTGCCAAAACAATTCGTCGTTGCGATCTTTCGGGTGTGAGTTTTATTGATGGCTGAACGCTTGCGGGCCTATGCACGCCTGATTAGGCTCGATAAACCCATCGGCACTCTACTGCTCTTATGGCCTACCTGGTGGGCTTTATGGCTAGCAAGTGGCGGTTTTCCCGATCTACAGGTTTTGATTATTTTCACGCTCGGCACTTTCCTGATGCGGAGCGCAGGTTGTGCCGTTAATGACTATGCGGACCAAGATTTTGATCGAGATGTTCTCAGAACTCAGCATCGTCCTGTCACGAGTGGGCAGATCTCAGGTAAAGAAGCGGTTGGGATTGCAATCATATTGGCCTTACTAGCCTTTGCTTTAATTCAGCCACTCAATTTTTTAACCAAAGAGTTGTCCGTTTTTGCAGTGCTCATTGCTGCAGTCTATCCATTTACAAAACGTTTCTTTGCGATTCCGCAAGCGGTGCTTGGGGTTGCGTTTGGTTTTGGTATTCCGATGGCTTATGCAGCTGTAATCGGATTCATTCCGCTAGAGGCCTGGATTTTATTTATCGGCAATATTTTCTGGGCAATTGCTTACGATACTGCCTATGCGATGGTAGACCGAGAGGATGATATTCGCATTGGTATAAAGACCTCGGCAATTACTTTTGGCCGTTTTGATGTGGCCGCTATTGCCATTTGTTATGGGGTATTACTAATTAGTCAAATCATCATTGCTCGACTGGCTCATCTCAGCCCTTACTTTTGGTTGGGCTGGGGTGCTGCGTTGCTATGTGCTTTGTATTATGTGACGCTAGTTTCCACGCGCTCGCGTGAGAACTGCTTCAAAGCATTTCTACACAATAATTGGTTAGGTGGATTCCTATTTCTCGGAATAGTATTAGGCTTATCCCTGACCTAATTCATCACCCATAGTCTTGCTGCGCTCTGCAGCAGCAGCCAAGGCCTTCTCCAATGTCGTCTGCCAGTCCATGTCCTTGAGAACTGCCAGAGCAGCCGCAGTGGTTCCGCCTTTTGAAGTCACTTTCTCACGCAAGGTGCTGGCACTCTCTGCAGAATGATTGGCGAGCTGTGAGGCGCCCTCAAGCGTTGCATACGCTAGCTTGCGAGCCGTCATCGAATCTAACCCAAGCTTTTCTCCACCCGCCTGCAGTGCTTCTAAGAAAGCAAATACGTAAGCAGGACCGCTACCAGATAAAGCAGTAACCGCATCCAATAGTTGCTCTTGAGCCACCCAAACCGTTTGTCCAAGGGCGTTGCAAATCACTTCTGCTAAGTTACGGTCAGCATCATTCACTGTAGTTTCTGCAAAAAGACCGGTAATACCTTTACCAATTAATGCTGGGGTATTCGGCATTGCTCGAACACAGCGAGTGAGGCCAAGCCAACGATTCATATCGCTAGTTCGAATGCCTGCAGCGATACTCACTATCAAAGGAGGGGAAGATAATTGCAGTTTGCCACTCAATACTGTTGCTGCCGTTTTAAAGTCTTGAGGCTTGATCGCCATGACCACAATATTATTTTTAGACTCATCCGGAGCGATAGCATCTATTGATGCGATGGTACGAATGGAAAAATCTTTTTTAAGTTGACTGGCCGTTTCAGAATTGGTTTCAATGACTGAAATTTGCTGAGCGAGAAGGCCTTCTTTCAGAAGACCGCCAATCAGGGCGCGCCCCATATTGCCACCACCCAAAAAGGTAATGTGAATATCGCTATTCAATGTATTTTTGTTCGTCATGCGCTTATCTTATCTCGCTTGCCAAATATTGCAGTTCCAACGCGAACAATCGTACTCCCATGGGCAATCGCCGCTTCCATGTCGTCCGACATCCCCATCGAGAGGGTATTGAATTCTAGAAAACCAGCCACTTGAGAGTATTTAGCCTGAATACTTTTAAAGCAGTCCTCTACCGCCCCAAAGGCTTTTGCCTGACTTGCTGGGTCTGAAGTGGGTTCGGGAATAGCCATCAAACCTCTGAGGGTAAGGTGGGGTAATTGAGCAATGGCAGTACAGAGTGTGTCTGCTTCCTCTAGAGGGATACCGCTTTTGGAGTCTTCGTTACTGACATTGACCTGAACACAGACTTGGAGTTTCTTTGCAAGAGAAAGCGCTCCGCGTTGATTGGAAAGTCTCTCTGCAATCTTCAGGCGATCAATACTGTGAACCCAGTCAAAATAACTGGCTACATCTTTAGTTTTATTACTTTGAAGTGGACCAATAAAGTGCCACTCCAGTTCAGATCGAAAAGCTGCCAAGGTTTGTATTTTCTCAACCGCTTCTTGTACATAGTTTTCGCCAAATACCGTCTGGCCCGCTGCAATCGCTTGCTCAATATCTTTGGCAGGAAAGGTCTTACTAACTGCCATCAGAGTAATGCTGCTAGGATCGCGTTGTGCAGCAACGGCAGCATCATGTACCCGTCTTCTGACTTGTTCAAGATGAGCCGCAATCAGCGTCATTTTTTTTCTGCTAGTTGACTAAGAAGTTGATCGACTAATTCAATCCAGTGAACAACGGGAGTCTGATCTTGTTGGAGGTGTGCAATACAGCCCACATTCCCTGAGACGATCATTTCCGCTCCCAATTCATCACAAGCAGTCTGTAGGTGTATTAACTTTTGCTTACGGAGTTGCTCCGAAAGTTCAGGCTGTGTAATCGAATAAGTACCAGCCGAGCCGCAGCATAAATGGCTATCGGCACACAAACTTACCCCTACGCCGAGGCTGCTTAGTAACTTTTCAACTTGCCCACGAATTTGTTGGCCATGTTGCAAAGTACAAGGTGGGTGATAAACCACGCCCGGCTTTTGATCGTCACCAATCAGAGCCAGTAATTCATTTTGGAGTGAGGGCAGAATTTCAGAGATGTCTTTGGTTAGCTCAGAAACTCTTTTCGCTTTAGCTGCATATATTGGATCAGCAGCTAACAGGTGTCCATAGTCTTTGACCATCACACCACAGCCAGAGGCAGTCATCACAATGGCCTCGACCCCGGATTCAATGAAGGGCCACCAAGCATCAATATTTTGCCTCGCATTGTCTAAGCCACCCGTCTGATCATTGAGGTGATAACGCAGAGCGCCACAGCAGGTCGCCTTAGGCGCACTGATTAGCTGAATATGCAGCGCATGCAATACCCGGGCGGTTGCAGAATTTACATTCGGCAGCATCTCAGGTTGGACGCAACCCTCTAGCAAAAGCATCTTGCGTGGATGCACTGTCTGAGGTCTATGGTGGGGATTGGTATCGGGGTGAAGCGCCTTGTTCTTGAGTTGCGGAATTTTTCGCTTCATGCTTTGCGGCAAGATTGGGTGTACCAGACGGCCTAATTGCATTGCCCTCTTCATTAAAGTAGGGTTAGTTAAACCTTCTTTGAGAGCCCAGCGGGTCAGGCGATCTTTGAGAGGGCGTGAGGCCGTCTTGTCTTCAGCCCATTGACGACCAATATCAATCAGCTTGCCGTACTGAACCCCGCTAGGGCAGGTGCTTTCACAATTTCGACAGGTAAGACAACGATCAAGATGTAAGCGTGTTTTCTCGGTTGGAGCTTGGCCTTCAGCCATCTGTTTGATCAGGTAGATGCGACCACGAGGGCCATCTAACTCATCGCCAAGCAATTGATATGTAGGACAGGTGGCCGTACAAAATCCGCAGTGCACGCACTTACCTAAGATGCGTGCAGCCTCAATACCTTCGGCTGTATTTTGAAATTGGGGAGCGAGTTCAGTTTGCATGGATTACTTAGGGGAGACGATTTGTCGCAAAAACGCCAGAAGGATCAAAGCTAGCTCTCAACCTTGCTTGAATTGGCTCAAGTGCTTGAGAGTGGGTTTGTTCACTCAGAAGAGTAAAGCGTTCATTG
>Ga0364921_10156_pt1 | contig 25555 bp, 24 predicted proteins | sample ExccelJu500001D3_2_FD_206956 | JGI IMG/M metagenome (GOLD analysis project Ga0364921, IMG submission 206956) | Enriched cells from Trout Bog Lake Hypolimnion, Wisconsin, USA - BchlTB.June20.5000.01.D3 | ecosystem: Environmental > Aquatic > Freshwater > Lake > Hypolimnion/Profundal zone | place...
TTAACAAAAAAAGATGAAGCGGGTACGCCTTTATCGATTGTTATCCGCAAACGGATTCAGGCTGAAAAAGCACGCTTTCATGCAAACGATAATATTGCGCGGTTTATTCAGCCAGGCGAATTAGAAGGCCTGGTAGATGAAGTTGCCGAAAAAATGCAAGCTGTTTTAGAAAGCTTAGTCATTGATACGGTTAGCGATCACAATACCCAAAATACAAGCAGGCGCGTTGCCAAAATGTTTGTTCAAGAAGTGTTTAATGGACGCTATGTAGAACAGCCTGTTTTAACCAAGTTCCCTAACATTAGTCGCTTAAATGAGCTCATGATTATTGGGCCTATTACCGTTCGTAGTGCATGCTCTCATCACCTTTGCCCAATCATGGGTCGTATTTGGATTGGTGTGTTGCCCAGTAAAGAATCTGCTCTCATCGGCCTTTCTAAATACTCGCGCTTAACTGAGTGGGTTATGTGTAGACCACAAATTCAGGAAGAGGCCGTAGTGGAGTTAGCCGATATGTTGGAAAAGAAAATTAAACCCATTGGTGTTGCAGTGGTGATGGATGCTGATCATTTCTGCATGCAATGGCGCGGTGTAAAAGATCGGGATTCGAAGATGATCAATAGCGTGATGCGTGGTGCTTTCTTGAAAGACTCCAATCTGCGTCGTGAGTTTTTAGCCTTGATTGAGCGCAAGTAAGTGCAACTAAGAGCAACTGAGAGAAAGACGGTAATGAGAAATCTGTTATTGCTTTTGGTACTTCTGGTTTCAGGTTGCACTTTGACCCCCAATTTTTCCAAGCCCAGTACTGATGAGGTGATGAGTGAAAAAATGGAGTCCCCGTTCTTTTCTGTGCCACCGCTCAATTTGCAGGATTTCAAAAAACGTTCCTGGATCCTATTGGCTGAATCGGCAAATAGAAAGTGGTTTTACGATCCCTACACGCTGAATGAAGATGAGGATGGCATTATTTCTTTTGATGCATTTAACGCCCCACGAATTGACGTAAAGAATTTAGAGCAATTTAATGCAACGATTGTCGGGCCTTACTTGCAAAAGGTAGATTGTTTTAGCAGCAATCAATGGTCCGAAACTTTTTATGCAAAGAATTTACCTGCCTCTAAGCTATTAACTGCCTCAGCTAAGCCTGTTAATGGGTCTGGTTGGGTCAAAATACAGCCACGTACCGCAATGGCCTATATACGTACGCGTATTTGTGGTCGTAAATTTATTGATGAGGCCAACGTTAATTACTTTCTTTATCAAGATGGTGAAATGCCAATCCTTAAAAGCAAGGGGAGGACGGCGGATTACACATTCATAGAGAGTGTCGCCCGCACTACTCAAGTAGCCCCTACATTTTTTGAAGTCATCAATAATGAGGTAGTCATTATTGATGCGAAACAAGATATTCGAGAAATGAGAATTGCTTCTTATTCTTTAGAGAAAGAATTCCCCAAGAAGGGCGATTTTATTTATCGGGCCGAATGTCAAGGCAATACTAACAATCTCCTTGGTTCAGATAAAAAGTTAATTATTGCTGGTACTGTAGGGCCAAAGGGATCTTTGTCGAGCATCGCCTTTAATCGGGCCTGTGGAAATCATGGTGACTATATGAAAGTCGCTTCAAAGCTCGGTAAATAGTCTGGATGAATCAAATTACTTATAAACATTTTTTAATAGCTCTAATTCCAGTAGTGTTTGTTGCCTGTGCGGGCTTTCCTTCTGAAAACTCTGACCCAAGTAAAAATAATAAAGCTCAATGGCGAAAAGATTTAGGTGAGTGCAAAGAGGATTATCCGGAGCTTGGATCGGGGGTACACCTGAAGCAGTGGATGAGTTGCATGAATCTGAAGGGTTGGGAGTGAGTCCTAAGTTATTTCTTTATGAGAACAATTCTCAACAAAAAATACATATAAATCAATAGGTTATATCAACCCTAGATAGCGTTAATTTCCTCATCTATGATTCCATCTAGATGCAATACCCATGTTTTTTCACAATCCTTGATCTCTGGAGTCAATATGAAAAATAGTCGTCGCCAATTTATGATTTTGTCTGCTGCTGGTGCCTGTACTTTAGCTATGAACGGTAAAGTTCAAGCTCAAGCCATGGTTGCAGATGCAGATCCACAAGCTGTTGCTTTGGGTTACAAGTCTGATGCTACTAAAGCAGATAAAGCTAAATACCCTAAATATGCTGCTGGCCAAGCTTGTAGCAATTGTGCTCTGTATCAAGGTGCTGCTGGTTCAGCTTCTGGTGCTTGCCCATTATTTGCTGGCAAACAAGTAGCAGCCAAAGGCTGGTGCTCTGCATATGCTAAAAAGGGTTAATTAGCCCCTGGCACTATTTAAATAAAAAAGACTGCTTAGGATTGCTAAGCAGTCTTTTTTATTGGGCAAAGGTTTTCTAGAGTATGCGGTCACTTTGTTGCTAATCTTTTGTTTAAGTGTATTTACAGTGAAACATTCCACCCAAAAACTCATAAATCGTTATTCGTTCTATTTTGGAGGAGACCAACCCTTCGTGCCTTGGTTGGAGAGGTTTCGCTCAGTGTTTGGTGCATTTTTAGGTTTGATGTTAGTGATCGCTGTTGCTAAATACCTTGGGGAAACGAGGGGCATTGATCAATGGTTGATGGCCTCCTTGGGAGCCAGTGCTTTATTAGTTTTTGCTCTACCTGGCAGTCCTATGGCGCAACCTTGGGCGGTTATCGCCGGTAATGTTTTATCGGCGCTCATAGGGGTGAGCTGTGCCATTCTGATTCCAAATTTATTAATTGCACTTCCTTTGTCGGTCTCATGCTCGATCATGGGGATGTTCATCCTGCGGTGTCTGCATCCGCCAGCTGCTGCCGTCGCTTTAATTGCTGTCTTAGGATCCATAACCCATTACCGCTATGCTTTCTTTCCGGTAATGGTTGATTCTATGCTGCTGGTTTTTGTTGGAGGTGTATATAGCAACGTTACTGGTAGGCCTTACCCCAATCGGCCGACAAACTAATGGGGTTTTTGAGGCATCTAGTATAAAAAAAGCTTAAAATCATCAGTTAATTTCATAAATAATGTCAGTTCTAAATTATTGGATTGACACTTTTGCCCACTCTTTTTAAGTCCTCTATGATTCCTGTTACCCCTGTAATTCTGTGCGGTGGATCTGGTACAAGGTTATGGCCCTTATCTCGATCAGGGTTTCCAAAGCAGTTTTTAGTGCTTTCGGGGGATGATTCAAAGCAAAGTCTATTTCAACAAGCAATTATTCGTCTAAATGCTTTAGGAACTCCTCAAATTGATCTGGGGACAACCTTAATTGTGACCAATGAGGAGCACCGTTTTTTAGCGATAGATCAATTAAGGGAGTTAAAGAATATTGCTTCTACATTGCTATTGGAGCCTGTTGGAAGAAATACCGCTCCTGCTCTTACGCTTGCAGCTTTTCAGGCTAGGGACTGTAGTGAAAGTACAAGGCAGGACCCAATCCTGGTTATTACTCCCGCAGATCAAACCGTAAAAAATACTCCTGCATTTATAAAAGCATTACAAGATTGTGTGCGGCTAGTTGATGTCGATCAATCAAAGCAAACCATTGCTATTTTAGGTATTACCCCTTCGGCTCCTGAAACAGGATATGGATATATTCAACGTAGCCATAAGAAAGGTATTTTTAATGAATATCTAGTTGAGCAATTTGTTGAAAAGCCAGACCTTAGAACTGCTCAGGCATATTTAGAGGATGGAAACTACCTGTGGAATAGTGGTATGTTCGTGTTGCATGCTAGCACTTGGTTAAACGCTTTAAAAGACTTTAGACCGGATATCTTTGGCGCTACTGAAACTGCATGGGTGGGTAAGTCAATTGATCAATCTGGAAATTCTCATTTCATCCGTCCAGATCAAAAGATCTTTGAAGCCATTCCAAGCGAATCAATTGACTATGCTGTGATTGAAAAATGTCCAGGTAGTAAATTTACAGTCAAAATGGTTGAACTTGATGCTGGCTGGAATGATTTAGGCGCTTGGGATGCGGTTTGGCAAGTCGGCAAGCAGGATCAGCAGGGCAATGTGACTAGCGGCGACACACTACTTTCTAATTCTAAAAACTCCTTAATACATGCCAGCACCCGTTTGGTTAGCGCTGTTGGCATTGAAAATCTTGTCATCATTGAAACTGCGGATGCCGTCTTGGTTGCCGATAGAAAAAATAGTCAGGATGTAAAAGCTATCGTTTCCCAATTGGAGACCCAAAAGCGAGAAGAGAAAAACTTGCACCGTAAAGTTTCTAGGCCCTGGGGATGGTATGACAGCGTGGATGAGGGGGAGCGTTTTAAGGTGAAACGTATTCAGGTTAAGCCCGGTGCTAGCCTCTCTTTGCAAATGCACCATCATCGAGCTGAGCACTGGATTGTCGTCAAAGGCACGGCACAAATTACCAATGGTGATCAAGTCATTACCTTGACTGAAAATCAAAGCACCTATATTCCTCAAGGCCAGATGCATCGACTGGTCAATACGGGTACCAGCCCTCTTGAAATTATTGAAGTTCAATCAGGTAGCTATTTGGGTGAGGATGACATTGTGCGCTTTGAGGATACCTATGGACGTAGTTAACTCAATTAATTAACTTTAAGAATATATATGTCAACTAAACAAAAAGTCGCCTTAATTACTGGCATTACTGGCCAGGATGGCTCTTATCTTGCCGAATTCCTATTGGAAAAAGGCTATATCGTCCATGGAATTAAGCGCCGCGCCTCTTCTTTTAATACCGAACGCATTGATCATTTGTACCAAGATCCACATGTTAATCATCCGGATTTGATTTTGCATTATGGCGATCTGACTGATACCAGTAATCTGGTTCGCATTATTCAAGAGTGCCAACCAGATGAGATTTATAACTTAGGCGCACAGTCTCATGTAGCAGTTTCCTTTGAGTCCCCTGAATACACGGCAGATGTAGATGCCATGGGTCCACTGCGCATGCTTGAGGCGATTCGTATCTTGGGCCTTGAGAAAAAGACCCGCTTCTATCAGGCGTCAACTTCCGAGCTCTATGGTTTGGTGCAAGAGATTCCGCAAAAGGAAACCACCCCTTTTTATCCAAGAAGCCCCTATGCAGTTGCTAAGCTCTATGCCTACTGGATTACCGTGAACTACCGTGAAGCCTATGGCATGTATGCCTGTAATGGTATCCTTTTTAACCATGAGTCTAAGCGTCGCGGTGAAACCTTTGTTACTCGTAAGGTAACTCGTGGATTGGCAAATATTGCCCAAGGTTTAGAGAAGTGTTTATTTATGGGCAACATTGACGCCTTGCGCGATTGGGGTCATGCCAAGGATTATGTTCGTATGCAGTGGCTCATGCTTCAACAAGAAACACCGGATGATTTTGTGATCGCAACCGGTGTGCAATTTACTGTGCGCGAATTTATTGCGCGTAGCGCAGCTCAACTTGGCATTGCTTTAAAGTTTGAAGGTGCTGGCGAGAATGAAAAAGCCATTGTGACTTCTATTGAAGGCGACAAAGCCCCCGCCCTAAAGGTGGGTGATGTCATTGTACAAATCGATCCGCGTTACTACCGCCCAACTGAAGTGGAAACTCTCTTGGGTGATCCAACAAAGGCTAAAGAGAAGTTGGGCTGGGTTCCAGAAATTACGCTTGATCAAATGATTGTTGAGATGGTTGCTAATGATCTAGATCAGGCAAAGCAACATGCTCTGTTGCATAAGCATGGATATTCAGTCGCAGTTGGTAAAGAAAATTAAGTTCAGAGAGCTAATAAAAGTATGAGTTTAGATCTAAGTCAAAAGATTTATGTGGCTGGCCATCGTGGCATGGTTGGCTCAAGCATTGTGCGCAATCTCCAGGCTAAGGGCTATAGCAATATTCTTACTAGAACCCATGCTGAGTTGGATCTAGCTAATCAGGCAGCGGTTGAGGCTTTCTTTAGGGCAGAAAAGCCTAATCAGGTTTATTTAGCGGCTGCGAAGGTGGGTGGCATTCATGCGAACAATACCTTTCCCGCCGAGTTTATTTATGAAAATTTAATGATGGAGGCTAATGTTATCCATCAAGCATTTATTAGTGGGGTTAAGAAACTGCTTTTTTTAGGATCAAGTTGCATTTATCCTAAGCTTGCTCCTCAACCAATGGCTGAAGATGCATTGTTAACCGGACCCCTAGAACCTACGAATGAGCCTTATGCTGTAGCAAAAATTGCGGGTATTAAATTATGTGAGAGTTATAACCGGCAATATGGGGCTTCACATGGCGTTGATTACCGCTCGGTAATGCCAACAAATTTATACGGTCCGGGTGATAACTATCATCCCGAAAATAGTCATGTGATTCCAGCGCTTATTAGACGATTTCATGAGGCTAAAGCCAGTAATTCGCCTGAAGTGGTGATTTGGGGAGGTGGGACCCCCAGACGGGAGTTTCTTTATGTGGATGATATGGCTGCCGCTTCAATCTTTGTAATGAACTTAGATAAAGCTGCTTATGATGAGCATACAAAGCCCATGCAAAGTCATATCAATGTGGGATTTGGCTCTGATATCACTATTGCGCAATTGGCAAAAGCAGTGGGTTCCGCGGTTGATTATCAAGGCAAGGTTAGTTTTGACCCCACTAAGCCTGATGGTGCCCCAAGGAAGTGGATGGATTCGGGGAAATTGAATAGTTTGGGTTGGAATGCGGTTATAGGTCTTGAGGTAGGTCTAAAGCTAGCCTATCAAGACTTTTTAAATACCCATAGACTTCCATAAAGGTTAAACAAATTTTGAGAAATCTCCAAACACTTGTTATTTCTATGTTGCGCTCCCCTGATCGGCGTCAACGAGCTGCTGAGGAGTTGGCCAAAACAAATATCGAGTGGCAATTTTTAGACGCTGTTGATGGAAAGTTGCTTACACATCCAATCCCAGAGTATTTACCAGAAAAGGTGAAAAAGCTATTGGGTTTTGAGTTAATGCCTGGTGAGATTGGAGCATTTTTGTCCCATAAGAAGGCGTGGCAGACTTGTGTTGATCAAAATAAGCCTACTTTGATTTTTGAAGACGATTTTATTTTATTTTCTCAGTTTGAAAAAACAATTGACTACTTGTTAAATGATTTTCAAGATTGGAACTTGGTTCGCTTGCAAGCGCTGGAAGATTCTTCTTATAAAGTGATTCACCATGGTAGAGATATGGTGATTGCTGAAAATGAGATCGACGCTTTAGGTTGCACTGCTTATTTAGTAAAACCTGATGCGGCACAGAAATTAATTAATGGAGCCCATTATATTTATGAACCAATTGATCACTATATTGAGCACAAGGGCGTACATGGTTTAAGTTTCCTGGCCGTACGTCCTTATCCTAGCGATATTTCTCAATCACCCACCACTGTATATAGACCTGATCGCGCTTCAATTCGAGGTTGGAGAAAAGCCAAGCGCTCAATTAATCGTTGGTTAGACCGTGCTTTCTCAAAACACCCTTGGTTTCCTAAATAAGTTTTAAATATTTTTGAACTTAAAGCCCTTATTTCATTATTCAATGGCTTGTTTGAGTATTTCCCCAATAAAATTTTTGGCATTCTCTAGCGTGGGCTTAGTGAGGAGCAGGGCTTGATCGCAAAAGGAATTTAAATACTCCCTAGAGTTTAGTAATTGCCCTAAAGACTCAAACTGTTCCCACGCTAAAGGCTCTAAATTAATAAAGGCAGCTGGATTAAAGTCTGCTCGAACATTGGCATCCACCCAGCCTAAGGCTAATGCCCCAGACATAAAGCTTTCGGGAATTTTTTCAGTGTAGTAGCCGGGGTAAAGATGATTTTCGGGACAAAGATTAAAAGCAAAGCCTTTTAGCAAGTCTTTCTTTTCAAAATTACTGTGATGATGGTTCTTGATAGCATTATCAAAATACGGGCCATAACCTGAAACGCCAATGGCTTTATTGACTGCCTCAAAAAGCATTTTTCTGGGCTCAAGTAGGTGGGAGGTGATCATCGCTGCTCTGTGTGTGCGCTCCAGAAAGGCATTGCCAAGTGGCGCCTGCATTTTCTCAAGTGATAAAAGTGAGCCATAACGCGGATTGGTATTACCTACGATTCCCTCATGGGACCAGTCAACAAGCTCTATCCAATAAGGTAGACGTAAGTGCGTTGGATTTTCTACCCCTAAGTCAAATGAAATTGAATAATCTGTTTGAAAAATATCGTGGCGCAAGCTCTCGCAAGTATGAAACAAAGTCAGCGGCTTGTTTTTACGACTGCTGAGTTGGTTTTTTAAGGAAAGCGCCGATGAGCGGAGTGGTCTAGGTAGCCAGCGGTAGGGCTTAGCATTGGGCTTGTAAAAGGCGCCAAAGATTACCAAGTCTGCCTTAGCATAATTGGTCCAAATGATTGAATATCCCAGGCTCTTTGCAATTAACGGAAACAGGCCTTGAGCATAATCATGCTGGGTACCCAGGAGTGCAATGTGAATCGATTTCATAAGGGGGCGATGGGCCGGACAAATCCGACTTTTGGGGCTAAGTAAGAATAAGACAATGGTATCCTACCGTGAGCACAATCGCTAAGAAAAGAGTCTGTTTTGAGAGTTGGATTTCATACCAATCATTTGTCGTTTCGGGGCGCTGAAATCGCAGTCTATGACTATGCTTTTCATAACCAAGCCATTCTACAAAATGAATCCCTCATTTTTTATAAAAGCAAGTATCAAAGCGAGCCGACCGTTATTCGGAAGTTTGAAAAACAATTTAAGCTCTTCCCCTATCAAGATAGCAATCAATTAGCTAAACTGGCTGACCAAGAGAAGCTCGATTTACTCTACTTTATTAAGTCTGGTGAACGAGATGGAGACCTTATTAATAATGTCCCCTGTGCCATTCATGCGGTATTTCCAACTAAACCCGAAGAATTTCATGGGGATAAATTTGCCTTTGTCTCCGAGTGGCTGGCAAAAGAATACTCCAATCAAAAACTCCCCTTTGTGCCGCACATGATTGATTTACCCAATATCTCTGGGGACTTACGTGAGGAATTGGGTATTCCAGTGGATGCAACAGTTTTAGCCTGTTATGGCGGGTCAGATAGTTTTAATCTATCTTTTGTTCATGAAGTCGTTGTCAAGGCACTGGAGAAAAGAAAAGACCTCTATTTCTTATTTATGAACATTGCCCCGTTTGCAGAGCATGATCGACTCATTTTCTTACCCGGTAATTCTGAGATGGACTACAAAATGCGCTTTATTAATACTGCCGATGGAATGATTCATGCGCGGGGTATTGGTGAAAGCTTTGGACTGGCTTGCGGTGAATTTTCAATTAAGAATAAGCCAGTAATGACCTATGCCCTGTCACCCCAGCGCAGCCATATTGAAATATTGGGTGAAAAGGCTATGCTTTACAAAGGCAGGCGCGATTTGGAGGAGATGTTTCTGAGTTTTAATCGCCAGACTCAGTTTGAAAAAAATTGGGATGCCTATAGCAATGACTTTTCTCCAAAAGTCATTATGCAGCGTTTTGCTGATGTTTTTATCAAGGGTGATTTTGATCCGAGGGCGATCAATTCGCTTGATAAGTTGATGATTGAGGGATACCGTTTTAAACGAAAGTTACGCAATCTTTCTAAAAAGCTGTATCTGTAAAATCATCCCTATGAATATTTTATTAACGGGCGGTCTGGGATTTATTGCAAGTCATACAGCAGTGGTACTTGCCGAGCAGGGTCATCACGTAGTGCTCTTGGATAACCTATGCAACAGTCAAATAGAGGTCTTGGGGCAATTAGAAAAAATCACTGGCAAGAAATTTCTTTTTTTCAATGCGGATATTAGGGATGCAGAGCTTGTAACTCAATTACTGAAGGAACAAAGCATTGAAGCAGTGATTCATTTTGCAGGCCTCAAATCTGTTGCTGAATCTGCTGCGCAACCCTTGATGTATTACGACAATAATGTTGGCGGTACGATTCGTTTGTTAGAAGCCATGCAAGCATCTGGTGTTAAAAAACTAATATTCAGCTCTAGCGCTACAGTCTATGGGACCCCACAATATCTTCCTTATGATGAAGAGCATCCTACGGTACCCATGAATACTTATGGGCAAACTAAATTGCAGGCAGAACAAATCCTTTATGATTTAGTGCAGTCGGATTCAGAATGGTCAGTAGTGTGTCTGCGTTATTTCAATCCCGTAGGTGCCCATGAATCTGGTTTAATTGGGGAGCTTCCTAGGGGGGTGCCAAATAATTTAATGCCCTATGTATGCCAGGTGGCAAGCGGTCAACTCCCCGAGTTGAATATTTTTGGGGATGACTACGATACCAAGGATGGTACTGGCGAGCGTGATTACATTCACGTGATGGATTTGGCGGAAGGACATGTCGCTGCTCTCAATTTCGTAAATAGTCGTATGGGTTGGGATGCAATGAATCTGGGTACAGGTGTAGCTTATAGTGTTTACGATCTTGTGAGTGCTTTTGAAAAGTCCGCCCAATGCCAAATTGCCAAAAATGTTCAAGGGCGTAGAAGCGGAGATTTGCCAATGTATTATTCCGAGGCTAAAAAAGCAAAGTCTTTATTGGGTTGGGAAGCCAAGCGAACATTGCAGTCTATGTGTGATAGCTCATGGAACTTTCAAATGCAGTTACAAAAAACGAAATAAGAATATTCAGTACTAATAACTGAAAACTGAAACCAAGAACAACATAGGTCAGATTCAAGCATGAGTAAATTTGGAAACACGGTTTACAAGCGCATCTTAAAAAACTTTGTGAGCAAGCGCAGTGAAGATGTGGTCATGCTAGAGCCCCATTTTGGTTTAGGGGATAACCTCATTTGCATTGGCTTGGTCAAGACGCTTTCAGCGCGGTACCCAGATAAAAAGTTTTATTACGCTTGCCTTGCGCCTTATTACCACTCTCTTGTCTGGGCTTTCCAGGGCTTACCGAATATTTATCCAACGGTTGTGCGTAATGGCCGTGAAGTTCGACAGTTGGCTAATTTCTTGCATATTCCCTATTGGCCGATTGGGATTTCAGAGATGGACATTGGTCAGTTTGATGAATGCTTTTATCGTCAACACGATGTGCCATTTGATGATCGCTGGAGTATGGCTAGCACATCCGCAGGACCGCAATCAGAGACCTTGTTCTCCAAACTCAATCCATCTAGTCAGCCTTACATTTTAATATGCGGAAGTGGATCTCATGGGCAGACACATGATTTAATGATTGCCAATCCCCGTAATCTGAAATTCATTACAGTGCATGCAGCCACACAGAATATTTTCGATTGGACTAAGTTAGTCCAGCAAGCAGAAGAAATTCATACAATCGATACTGGTTTTATTCATTTTGTAGAAAATACACTGCCTTTTAATACTGCAAAACCTTTGTTCTTTCATCGAGCACGCGGTGCTATTACAGAGTTCACTCGTCGCCTGCCGTGGCAAGAGGTGGATTACAGTATGAGCGCGTCTCAACCTTCCTGAGATGAGAATTCTCAAATATATTTTTGAGCATCTTTCTACCTTTATTTTGGAAAGAAGAAGCGCTTGATTTGGTAAGACAGCTTAGCCTGCTTAGGTGAGCGTTGGCGCGTATGTTCTATCAATTGGGGATAAGGTGAATTGTCAAATTGACCCATTTGTGAGTTACCCCACTGACAGGGATCACGGAATACCTGCAAGCCATACTTTTTGGTCAATAAGCTAAAGATTGATTGATCATGGCGATGATCCCTAAACCCAGGGTAGTCAGGAAGTCCACAGATATTTTCTGAATCCGTTAGGATTTGAGGGTTGCAGCAGTAATGGAGATATTCCTGAAAAAAGGCAATGCTGCTTGTGCTTTTGCGTGCCACCATAAATGAGGCTAAGCGCTGAGGGATATTTTCGAAACCCTGATTATCGCAATTCATCAATACAAAAGCATCTCTTTTGGTCCAGTGGGCCTCTGGGTGCTCAAGAGCAAATGGAATGATATCTTGATGGTGTCGCTCTGGCAGCTCAAGCAATGGTGCCGCAGAGCTAATGAAGTGGGAGGCGCTGTCGGTATACATAATCAAATCACCCTCAGCAGAATTCTCTAGGGCTTTCAGAATGCAATAGGGTTTCCATAGCCAATAACCGGCCCCACGGGCTTGATTGAGGATGTCTGCGTTAGCAGTCTTGAAATCTACACTTAGGTTGCTGGGGTTGTTTTCAATGACCCTATCAAAGCCACCGACTTTTAACCCCATTTTGCTGCTAAAGTGCTGGGCAGGAAAAAAGCTATCGGTGGCATAGTTCACAAGGGTTTTCATAAGATGATTGTAAGCAATGCTTTTGAGGTAATTGGAGCTTAATTGAGGTGATAATAAGCAAAACTTCTTCGACGATGATGAATTCCTCAATTAAATCACTGACCTACCCCCATAGCGCTAATATTCCTAATTCTTTGGTTTATCTCCAGAGTATTTGTTTTAGCATCCTCTTTGGTATATGGGTTCTGCCTGAAACGATCTTAATTCGCCATATTTGCTTGATTTTGGGCGCATTAATTGGCCTGTATGTAATTTTTCAAAATCGAGCTTTGTTTCTTAAAAGAGAGGCTTTGCCAATTGGCTTGCTGTGTTTGCTCTTTGCCTGGGCTTTATTCCATCTCTTTTTTCTTGGTCAAGATTTTGAGGCGCAGTGGCTAGAGTGGACAACGATTTGGAAGCGTGCCGCCATTGGCTTGGTATTTGCCATTGGCTTTGGCATATCTCTTGTGGATCAGGCTAAAGACGGGACTGTAAAAAGGGTTAAAACTTCTTGGTGGATTGTTTTTGGTGGTTTAGCTTTGCCTACGATCTTCTTTTGGATTAAGTGGTTTTTAGGTATTTTGGCTTATAGATATGGGCTAGAGTTTCCTGATTACCTGCGACTTTATGATGAATCTGCGAGATTTTTTGTCCATAAGTCTGCTTATGTCTTTTTTTGCCTACCTCTTTTAGGGGTTTCACTAGGGCGCCTGTATCAGCTTTATCAAACTTCTTCCTTACGCAAATGGGAGTCATTTATCTATTTATTAAGCATTACTGCTGTACTGCTTAATTTTCTTGTTGAGAAAGATCGTAATGGTGAAATCTATGCTTTCCTTCTGGTAGTTGTATTTTGTACCTTGCTTCTTAAGGGTCAGCTGAGGTCTTTTTCGTGGCAAAAAATTACTCTGGGATGCTTGATTACACTTGTTCCTGTGGTGGGTGCTGTTTATCAATTTCGCAATAACCCCCAGTGGAATTCTATTATTTCTGATGCAAAGGTAGCAGTCAAAATAGATCAATATAACAATTGGCAAGATCAGGCCAGGCTGATGCCCCCTAAGGATGAAGAGGGCAAGCAAATCTCGGGGACGAATTATGAGCGAATTGCGTGGCTAACTGCAGCACTGCGATTGATTAGGCAAAACCCGCAAGGTTTTGGTTTGGTGGAGAGGTCGTTCGGCCGCTTGGGAAAAAAAGTGTGGCCAGATGCTAAGTTACATCAAAGTCACAGTGCTTGGTTGGATTTCACCTTGGGATTGGGGGTTCCAGGCATTGTTTTGTTATTGGGTTCTGGAATTTTGGCATGGCGTAATGCTAAAAAAATATTTTTACCTTGGAATACGGCTGGGAGATGGGGGTTGAGCTCTATCCTCTTGCTTATGTGTACCACTGAGCTTTCACAAAGGGTGTATATAGATGCCACCATTTTTATGATTGGTTTTGCAGCCTCCCTGGGGCTTAATACAGTAAAAAAAAATGGAGCTCTTAGCGAAGGTCCAGAGCCTTTGGTATGAAACCCCCATTTTGGCTTAGCCTCCTTCCTAAATTTGCTCGTAGCAAATTAAATGGAAAAATGAATTTGGTTGCCGCTATTCATAATAGTGGTTGGATTTTCTTGGATAAAGCATTAAGGATGCTTTTAGGAGTATTGGTTGGTGCTTGGGTTGCCCGCTATCTTGGGCCAAATCAATTCGGTGAATTAGCCTATTACATTGCCTTTATAGCCCTTTTCCAGTCCGTTACAAACCTTGGTTTAGATGGAATCGCAGTACGCGAAATTAGCCATCAAAAGTTACGCGCCAACCAAATCTTGGGAACTGTCTACAAGTTAAGAGTGTTTGCGGGAATTGGGTGCTGGTTCTTGGCAATCATTTCTTATGGAATTTTAGAGGGGATAAGCGGTCCCGGAATTTATATTATTGGCTTGGTGGGCGCTAGCTTGGTATTTCAAGCTTCAGATACGGTGGATCTTTGGTTTCAGGGGGAAAGTCAAAGTAGGCGAACTGTTGTTGCTAAAGCGATTGCCTATTTGTTTGTTAATGGCGTAAAAGTTATGTTGATCCTTATGCATGCCCCGATGATTGCATTTGTCATAGTGATAGCTGCTGAATCATTTTTGAATGCGCTTGCCTTATTCATTGCCTACAAAAGATATCCATCGGAAAACAGTTGGGTATTAAATAAGAGCGAAGCCAGAAAGTTATTAAAAGAATCTTGGCCTTATATATTAAGTAGCTTGGCCGTCATGATTTATATGCGCATTGATCAAATCATGATTAGGAACATGCTTGATGCTCGTAGCTTAGGAATTTTTTCTGCCGTACTTCCGATAGCTAGCGCGTGGAATGTTATTCCAGTGACAATAGTCACTAGCATAGCGCCTTATATGGCAAAAAAGCACATGGAGAGTCCAATCGCCTTTAATAATTCTTTATTGCTGATGTTTAGGATTATGTGGGCCATTAGTATTTTTGCCATCTTCTTTACAAATCTAATTTCCCCTTATCTCATATCTGGAATTTACGGCATTCGATATGTGGATTCGATCAATATTTTGAATATTTATGTCTGGACTTGTCTTCCAATTGCACTCGGAGTTGGTCAAGGTATTTGGATGTTAAATGAACGTAAGCCTCGACTTGCGATGGTGCAGACTATCTCTGGTGCCGTTACTTCTGTATTAATCAACATCGCGTTAATTCCATCCTTTGGCTTGGTTGGCGCTGCTTTTTCCGCAATCCTATCTCAATTTATTTCAGCTATTTTTATCAATTTCTTAGTATCTAAAAAATTATTCTTTATGCAACTTGGGATCAGGCCTCCAAGTTGGGCCAGATGATAAATAGGACTTAATTGATGGATGCAATCTGTCGTATTTTAGAGGGCACCCTTTATGCAGGGTGTTGATTAAAAAGAGATAAGGTAGTGGCGGGTGATGCCTTGAGTCATAATCTACCCAATGATCAAACTGACAAAGTTATTTAAATAAAATGAATCTTGACCTTAGTAACTCAGATCAATTTCCTAAAGTATCCATCGTGATGCCGAGTTTTAATCAGGTTGAATTTATAGAACGCTCAATTTTATCGGTCTTAAGCCAAACCTATCCCAATGTTGAGTTAATAGTGATTGATGGTGGCTCGACGGATGGTAGCGTTGAAATCATCAGGCAATATAAAGATCGTATTAGTTTTTGGATTTCCGAACCCGATAGGGGCCAGGCTCATGCCATTAATAAGGGCCTAGCTATTGCTAAAGGTGAATGGGTTGGATGGCAAAATTCTGATGATGTCTATGCTGAAAATGCAATTAATGAATTAATTAAATGCGCAAAAAAAATCCTGAAGTAGGGTTGGTTATTGGTGATATGTCCATGATCGATGCTCACGATAAAAAAATTCGTAATGTACGTTACATTCGTCCATCGTATAAGAGTATATTGGCCGAAGGAATGGTGTTATCAAACCAAAGCTCTCTCTGGAAGCGTTCGCTCCATGGAAGCGTAGGTTATCTTAATGAGCAGCTTCACTACAATTTTGATTATGAGTGGTTTTTAAGATTATTAAGTAAAACAACTGCGACCCATATCCCCTTTGTATTGGCTAGCCTTCGTGTTCACGACCAAACTAAAACCTTTTTAAATCAACCTGAGTTTGATAGGGAGAATGCCATAATTCTTGAGGGTAGACGCACTTTTCCTTTTATAAGGAATTTATATAAATTAAGGCGATATTCAATTCACCTATTGAGGGGTCAATTTTCTCATCTATTTGAGCAAATGAAATACCGGTTAAAAAAATAATATTTTATGAAATTGCTAAACTGATTTATCTCTATCGCCTAAAGAAATTCTGTGTATAAATTAAATTCTCCCATCGTTTTTGTTATTTTTAATCGCCCTGATAAGGCTGGAAAAACTTTTGAAGCTATTGCAAGGGCTCAACCAAAAAAATTACTGGTTATTGCTGATGGCGCGCGTTCTAATATTTCCGGAGAAAAAGAGAGATGTGCGGAAACTCGCGCAATTATCGATCGGGTAGATTGGGACTGTGAGGTATTGAAAAATTTTTCGGATATTAATTTAGGCTGCAAACAACGATTGGCCTCTGGTCTAGATTGGGTTTTTAGTAAGGTACCTGAGGCGATTATTTTGGAGGATGATTGTTTACCAGCCCCAAGTTTTTTTCAGTATTGCGATGAATTGTTAGATCATTACCGCAATGATGTCCGGGTTGGAATGATCTCTGGAGATAATTTTCAGGGTGGCAAATGGCGCGGTGATGGGGATTATTACTTTAGTCGGTTCTGCCATATTTGGGGTTGGGCGACTTGGGCTAGAGCATGGCAAAAATATGACGTAAATGTTTCACAATGGCCTAAATTAAAAGAGTCTAGATGGCTTGACTCTTTGGGTTTTAAGGGTGCTGAAAAGGCGCATTGGCAAGAGGCGTTTGATAGGGTTTATTCAAAAAAATTGGATACTTGGGATTACCAATGGGTAATGACTTGCTGGGTAAATGAGATGCTTGCTATTTCACCAAACGTTAATTTAATTAGCAATATTGGATTTGGAGAGGGCGCAAGTCACACTACCGATGAAAATAGTATTCACTCTAATATGGGGGTGTCGGAACTTCATTTCCCCTTAAAGCATCCTCGAGAAATTTCTAGAAATATTCCTGCGGATAACCTGTCATCTCGAACTTTGTTTACCAATTCTTTTATAAGGCGCGCCTTAAGAAAATTAAAGGGTATTTTTGGTTTGCGATGATTAAATATAAATCAGAGGGGAATATAGTTAAGAATTTCCCTCCGCATCAGTTAGATTTTGATTATTTTTTAGACTTTAGTAAGTCGAGTAGTGAGTAATATATAAATTGTGTATTATTAATCAAGTATCTCTTCCACAATCTGCGTGGTTCCGAAATTAGTCTGTGCAACCACTCTAGACCGCATTGTTGAATAAAAAGAGAGGGCCTCTTTTTGGATCCCGCAAGAAAATCAAATGCAGCACCCACTCCAATTGCAATGGGCTTTAATTGCGGAGCATGAGTTTCACACCAAAACTCTTGTTTTGGACAGCCTAGGCCGACAAATAATATGTTAGCCCCAGAATTATTAATTTTGTTAACCAATTCTTCATCCAGCCTTGGTTGTTCGGGTAACTTATCCGGAGAATGCATACCAGCTATTTTTAAATTGGGAAATAAATTTGATAGGTTTTGAAATAAAAGATCTAGCGTAATGGTTTTGGCACCCAATAAGTAAACTGATAAATTGTTTGCGCTTGCAAGTTTGCACAGCTCTAGCATTAAGTCGGGGCCACAAACTCGTTCTGCATTTTTAAATCCTTTAAGTTTTTGGGTCCAGACTAAGGGCATTCCATCAGGAACAACAAACTTTGCATTGCTAAGAGTTGACTTAAATCTGGGGTTATTCCGGGCGATTGTAAGCATATGCACATTGGCAACGCAGACATAAGCATTCCCCTGCGCCTTTTTGGATATGGATACAATTTGATTTCCAATGCCGCTTAAATTGCAAATATCAACATTAATACCTATTACTTGCGAAATGGTTCGTTTGGTATGGGGCATTATGTTGATTGGCGCTATTGGAATAGTAGATGAATGAGTTTACACGCTGATATGAGCTGGAAGTCTTAACTACCTAGCCTCTTTGGGTTTTTAAGTGATCGGCAAGTAAAATCCTTGAAAGAATTCAGATGTTATATGACTGCTGATGCTACAAAAGGCGAATTAATTGGCTAATAAGAAAAAATCGGATAGTAATTTTTTAGTTGTCGGAGTGGTTCGCAACTGTGAAAGCACTGTCAAGGCAGACGTCAATAGACTGCAGAACGCTTTGACTAACTCAAAAAGTATTAGCTGGTTGCTAGTAGAGTCAGATAGTGATGATTTGACTTTAAGAGTTTTGGCGCAATTAAAAAGTGAAATGACTAATTTCAACTATATTGGCCTAGGTAGCTTACGTGGTCAAATGCCTTTGCGTACAGAGCGAATAGCCCATTGCCGCAATACTTATTTAGAGGCAATTCGAACTGATGAGAAATATCTCGATATTGATTATGTTGTAGTCTCAGATTTTGATGGCATGAATGCATCTCTTAATATTGCTTCCATTGATAGCTGCTGGGAGCGCGATAACTGGGATGCGTGTACTGCAAATCAAGACGGTTCTTATTACGATGTGTGGGCGCTTCGACACCCAGAATGGTCGCCAAATGACTGCTTTGATCACTATCGCTTCATGGTGAATTTAAAGGTTGCTGCATTTAAAGCGTACTACATTGCCGTCTATGCTCGCATGATTAAAATTCCGATGGATTCTCCATGGATAGAAGTGGATTCGGCTTTTGGAGGTCTGGGGATTTATAAGAAATCAGCCTTAGTTTTTTCAAGATATACCGGGCTTACTGATGCTGGCAAAGAGATCTGCGAGCATGTGCCACTTAGTAAGGAAATGAAGCGAGGTGGGTACAGGATATTTATTAACCCACGACTGATTAACACTAAGAAATCTGAGCATGTTGGCAAAAATTTAAAGCATATCGTAGTACTTTTTTTGTTTGGACAAATTGGGCTTCATCACTTAAAAAAAATAATACGGCGTTAAGGTTTGGGTCTAGTAGGCTGTTTTTCCGCTAAATCCATTAAGAATAGTGAGGAAAATAATCTTCAAATCTAGCCAAATAGACCAGTGGTTAATGTAATAAAGGTCATAGTCAATGCGCGCTTTCATCTTGTCTATGGTTTGAGTCTCTCCACGTAATCCATTAACTTGGGCCCAACCCGTAATACCGGGTTTAACTTTATGTCTTAGCATATAACCTTGAATCAGTTGACGGTATTGTTCGTTATGGGAAATCGCATGAGGTCTTGGCCCCACTATAGACATAGTGCCTTGCAATACATTAAAAAATTGGGGTAATTCATCAAGCGAAGTTCGGCGCAAAAATTTCCCAAGCGGGGTGATGCGAGGATCATTCATGGATGCCTGTACAACGATGGCGCCATCGTCTTGTGTAGTCATAGTTCTAAATTTAAGCACTTGAATAATTTCACCGTTTAACCCATATCTACGTTGCTTAAATAATATTGGTCCATGAGAGCTACATTTGACAGCAATAGCAATAACTATCATTGCTGGTAAAACAAGCAAGAAAATGAAAAATCCCAAAACCATATCCTCAATTTTTTTTAAGATCCACTGCGCACCATAAAAAGGATGATCATTAATGGTGATCATGGGAATGCTACCTACCGTTACCCATTGAGACCCCAATAAGTCTGCTAAAAACAGATTGGGTGCGAGATATACCGATGCAGTAGAGTCATCAAGCGCTTGAATAGCTTCCAGTATTTCTTTTCTTTGATTGCCAGAATATGTTAAAAAAACATAGTCAATATGTTTGCGGCCAATTGCCAGGAGTAAGTGCTTTAAGTCGGTATAGGTTCCTGCATGAGTAAGCCCTGCCCAAGGCATTGCATGTATTTTTTCTAAAAGGTATTCTGGTGAATCCTTATCACCCAGAATAGCAAAGGTTCTGGAGTTCCCTCCCCTTGAGCGTGCCACTCTTAGACCTAGATATAAAAAAAGTCTTTCTATCACCAGAATGGTGGGGGTAGCCAAGAACCAAGTCCCAATGGATAAGCGCGAAAAATTTGCTGAAGTTTTAGTGATAAACGCCAGTGCGATTAGCGCCATGCTTACTATGAGCCAAGTGCTACCAATCTTTCGGATCATTAGCCCGTAATTTTCCAGGCGAGAAGATTTGTAAACAGCGCGGACTTCAGCTAGAAAAGAATAGAAAATAATAGCGAGCAAAGTCGCATATTGATAATTATCTTTGTGGAAGGGGTCAATCGGAAATATTAAACAACTAATATAAAGTGATGCCCAAATGATGGCGACATCCAAAATACGATTCAGAGAGGAAAGCTCGCTACTAAAAGGCCGAAGATGACCGCTAATTTTGGTGTTCATTGATTTTTGGTAAAAGAATGAATCAATTGATGCTTTCTAGTTTTAGGTGGAGGCCTTGATGAGCGTAATTTACGTTCCGCGATCATTATAAGTTGACAAGATCATTAAAGGTACTGGCCAATAAAAGGCTTGATGGTTTTTTTCATGAGAATCTCTTATGCTCTCTTCTCTCTTGAGTGATGTCATTAAGTGGCTACAGAATTTTTTTTGTAAAGAGTGAGGAATTTTTCACAAATAACGCCAATAAAGATCAGCAGTAAGAAGGGCTGCCTTTCACCCTCAGGAACAATGGAGGTGTTCATGATCAAAAACATGGGGATGGCTATTGCCAGCAGAAAGAACCCCATGGATCGATCGATCCTGATCAGCAAAATGAGTCTATAGAAGATATAGCTGATTAGTAGTGCAGCAGCTACAAGCGCCCAAAAGCCAGATAGGCGATGAATATCGGCAAAAAAGTTATGAAACCATGGATACATATTCAACGGTGCGGGACCAACCTCAATCCGCGTAAACGGGTCTTGGATAAGGTGTTTAAACCAGTAAGAGAGCATTTGAAAGCGCCCATCATGCATTAAGCCACCATTAAGGGGCCGATTCCAAGGGCTATTGGGTAGTATGGAGTTTGCTAGCCATAGGCCGGGGTAGCAGGCCAAAGCAATGATAATTCCGGCTACTGCTCGCCAAGATCGTTGCAGTGCTAAAAAAATGCCAACAAGAATTGGCTCAATAAGGAGGGTGACAAGAAAATAAGAGCGCTGATTGATGATTATCGCTGCGCACAAAGATAAGAAAAAACCAGTAATTCCCAGCACCCAAAATCCTTTTGGCCTTTGCAAGGGGTTGAGAAGGAGGCTAGCCATAAAAACGATTGGAAAAAAACACAGTAAATTAGAAACCCCTGGGGAGTTGACATAACTCCTAATACTAAAAACTTGGGTAGAGAGGATGTAGATTAGGCGACCATAGTAGGGCGGCGGCTCCAAGGCAACACTTGCCCCGATAGTAATAAGGCAAAAAAGTAGGGTTCCGAGGCAAAATAACCAGATAAATTGAATGAAGCGAGCAGCATCTTTTAGTTCCAGTACCCAGATTGAGCCCAGCATACTTAAAGCTACCAGCATGGGAAAATGGCTTCTAGGCAAAACATAGGTTTGGGGCTGATAGGGGATGTACAGCCCCCAATAACATCCAAAAAAAAGACTCAAAACCAAAAAGAAGGTTAAAAACTGAGTTTTAGCAATCACCTGCCTCATTGGATTGTGGGGTTTAACTTTGGCAGCGCTGCTATATCGCCAATAAAGGGCTATCAAAAGCAAGGGGAGGGTTGAGAAATAGATGCCAAAACCCAATGCAGCGGGAATGATAAATTCAAATGGCTGATCGATTTGCCAAAATTTTCTCCTAAAGAGATCAGTCATAGATGTCGGTGCTTAGGAAAATAAAAAGAGGGATAGATGAAGGGCTCAAAGTCGATTGTTCAATCACCAATTACGGTTAAATGAACTTAAAAAGAGGTCAGGGGCTAATTTTAGCCTTTAAACTTCAGAGATTCGAGGCTAGGCCCCTGTCAAAGAGTTTGGCCCCTGTCGCGCAATGCTCTAATCCCTAGCTTATTGGTGAAAAGTTGGGCTCATAAATTTGAGCAATCAATTATCCTCGTTAACAATGGCAAACAAATAAAATAAGGGGCATAAAACTCCCAGAATCAAGGCTCCCACGCATAGTATGCAAGGGTCGCAGTTTTGACCGTGCTTTAATTGGGATTGGGATTGGGATAAAAGTTATAATCAAATACTTGCTAAATCGTAGTTTTTCTAATTTAAAGCCCATTTATATGACTTCAGGCTCGCACCAGCACTTTGATGACTCCCAAGTCTCTGGTGAGATCTCCCCCATTGATATCCTGATCTTCTTAAAGTCTGCCAAAAAATCCATCGCTATCTTTGCTTTTTTGGGTCTGCTGGTGGCAACAGTCTATATTGCACTTACCCCAAATTCTTATGAGGGCAGCTCCCAGATCCGAATGGCTCAGGTGAGCACGACAAGTCCAACCAATCCTTTTGGAACGTCAGTCGAGGACCCTGTCTCGCTGATAGCGCGCATGCAGGTGCCCACTAACTTTAGGCAAGAAGTGATTAGTGCTTGCGCCTACCAAGATAAGTTAGATCCGGCTCTAGCATTGTCCAAGGATGTTAAATTGACCCCAATTAAAGGGGTTGCCAATGCAGTTGAACTTAAAGTGCTTGCCCCCAGCCCTGAACTGGCAAAAAGTTGCTCGATGGCCATTTTTGAGCTCATTAAAAGCATGCAAATGGAGTTAACGACGGTATTTGTAGAAGAGGCTAAGATCAAGTTGGTGACCGATGACGCCCGGATTGAGGCAGCCAGAAAATTAATTGCAAAAGCAGATCAATCAGGCACGGCAATGTCTGCTGCTTACCTCTCTGCGCGCGATGAACTCACCTTCTACCTAACGGACCGCGAAAAGATGGTCGACTTGATCAATTCGGTAAAAAATCGTGGTACCAGCTTAATTTCTCCGATTTATGTGCCCAATAGACCTGTGGCTCCAAAAAAGGCCACCAGCTTGTTAGCGGGCCTATTGGCCGGTACTTTTCTGGGCCTATTGATTGCCTTGGGTCGCCAATTTTTTCAAAAAGTAAGCTCAGCATCGAAGGGTCAACAATGAGAGCGAATGCAGTGCGGGATCGGGCATTAGCGGGCTTAAAGTTCGATTGAGTCTGAAATAAAAGATTTGTAGTTCTATAAAAATATATGGCCCAACAAAAAATCGCTCTCATCACTGGCATCACTGGCCAAGATGGCTCCTATCTTGCTGAGTTCTTATTAGAAAAAGGCTACATCGTTCACGGCATTAAGCGCCGCGCCTCTTCTTTTAATACCGAGCGCATTGACCATATTTACCAAGACCCGCACATCAATCATCCAGACCTTATTCTTCACTATGGTGATTTAACCGATACCAGTAACTTGGTGCGCATTATTCAAGAGTGCCAACCAGATGAGATCTATAACTTAGGCGCCCAGTCTCATGTTGCCGTCTCTTTTGAATCCCCTGAGTACACCGCTGATGTGGATGCCATTGGCCCCTTGCGTATGCTTGAAGCTATCCGCATCTTGGGTCTAGAGAAGAAAACCCGCTTTTATCAAGCCTCTACTTCTGAGCTCTATGGCCTGGTACAAGAAATCCCTCAAAAAGAAACCACGCCGTTCTACCCCAGAAGCCCTTACGCTGTAGCCAAAATGTATGCCTACTGGATTACCGTGAACTACCGTGAAGCTTATGGCATTTACGCTTGCAATGGCATTCTCTTTAACCACGAGTCCAAACGCCGTGGTGAAACCTTTGTTACCAGAAAAGTCACTCGTGGCTTAGCGAATATCGCCCAAGGTTTAGAGAAATGCCTCTTTATGGGCAATATCGATGCCCTACGGGATTGGGGTCATGCCAAAGACTATGTGCGTATGCAATGGCTCATGCTTCAGCAAGATAAGCCAGAAGACTTTGTCATTGCTACCGGTGTGCAGTTCACCGTCAGAGAATTTATTACCCGTAGCGCTAAAGAGCTAGGCATCACGCTCCGTTTTGAAGGACAAGCTGAGAATGAAAAAGCCATCGTAGCAAGCATTGAAGGCGATAAAGCCCCAGCACTCAAGGTTGGTGATGTGATCGTGCAAATTGATCCACGCTACTACCGCCCTACCGAAGTAGAAACCCTCTTAGGTGATCCTACCAAGGCCAAAGAAAAACTCGGCTGGGTACCCGAGATCACCCTCGATCAAATGATTGTTGAGATGGTAGCGAATGACTTAGATAAAGCCAAGCAACATGCTTTATTACTCAAGCATGGTCATAGCGTGGCAGTGGGTAAAGAGAATTAAGAAGCAAAAAAAGCCAATCTGTGAGTAAAGACCTTCATCAAAAGATTTATGTGGCTGGCCATCGGGGTATGGTGGGCTCAGCCATTGTTCGTAATCTAGAGGCTCAAGGTTTTACGAACATCATTGGTAAAACCCATGCGCAGCTTGATTTAACCAATCAAGCAGCTGTTGAACACTTCTTTAAAACAGAAAAGCCGGATCAAGTCTATTTGGCTGCCGCCAAAGTAGGGGGCATCCATGCCAACAACACCTACCCTGGCCAGTTTATCTATGAGAACTTGATGGTACAAAACAACGTCATCCATCAAGCATTTTTGAATGGCGTGAAAAAACTCCTCTTTTTAGGTTCAAGCTGCATCTATCCCAAGTTAGCTCCGCAGCCCATGAGTGAAGACGCACTACTCACCGGCAAGTTAGAGCCTACCAATGAGCCTTATGCGATTGCCAAAATTGCTGGCATCAAGATGTGTGAAAGTTATAACCGCCAGTATGGACAATCCCATGGAATCGACTACCGCTCTGTCATGCCTACTAACCTCTATGGCCCAGGTGATAACTACCATCCAGAAAATAGCCATGTGATCCCCGCCCTCATTAGGCGATTCCACGAAGCGAAAGTAGCCAATGCTCCTGAAGTAGTCATTTGGGGAACCGGCACTCCCAGACGCGAGTTCTTGTACGTGGATGATATGGCCGCTGCATCAGTTTTTGTGATGCAATTGGACAAGGCAACATACGATAGTCAAACCGAGCCAATGCAAAGCCATATTAATGTTGGTTTTGGTAGTGATATATCGATTGCGCAGCTTGCTCATGCTGTGGGTGATGCGGTTGGTTTTCAAGGCAAGATCGGGTTTGATGCTAGTAAGCCTGATGGTACCCCGAGAAAATGGATGGACTCGGGGAGGTTGAATAGGTTGGGGTGGAAACCTTTGGTTGCATTAGAGGATGGCTTGAAACTAGCTTATATCGATATGTTGGTGCCTTCCAATGACTAATTTCACTGCTAAAGGCTAGCCTTATGAAGATTTTGTTAACCGGTGGTGCTGGGTATATTGGTAGCCATACTGCAGTAGTGTTATCTCAGAGTGGTCATGAAGTAGTGATTTTGGATAACTTTTGCAATAGTCAGAAAACCGTTTTAGAGCGATTGCAAAAAATTTTAGGCAAGGCAGTGCCCTGTGTTGAGGGCGATATTCGTGAAACAGCTCTTGTTGCGCAAATACTGCAAGACTATGAAATTGATTCAGTCATTCATTTTGCTGGTTTAAAAGCGGTTGGCGAATCCGTCGAAAAACCGATTCAGTATTACGCTAATAATGTGCAGGGAACAATTAGCTTGCTTGAGGCGATGAAATTGACCAATGTAAA
>Ga0364921_10176_pt1 | contig 23787 bp, 21 predicted proteins | sample ExccelJu500001D3_2_FD_206956 | JGI IMG/M metagenome (GOLD analysis project Ga0364921, IMG submission 206956) | Enriched cells from Trout Bog Lake Hypolimnion, Wisconsin, USA - BchlTB.June20.5000.01.D3 | ecosystem: Environmental > Aquatic > Freshwater > Lake > Hypolimnion/Profundal zone | place...
AAGTGTTAGCCACGCGGCTAACAAAGCGGGCATGAGATGGGGGATGGCGAAATCATCTAATATTAGACAAATCACAAAAAAAGTAGATAGATTTTCTGTGCGGTATCTAAACACTTGACAAGGTAGACGACTTACACTACAATTCAAACCATCACAACAGCGAGGTTGCTATGCACCACACCAAACACTCAGTAGTCCGCATGAACCAACGTGGCATCGTCCACGCTATGGCCGAACTGGTCTATGCCTATGGCACAGTCCATGGAGACAAGATCGTTTTGACCCAGAAGGCGGCAATTGCCCGGTTGAATGAAGCTCGTGCTGATAAGGATGCGTTGAACTTGGCACTGGACAACGGCTGTGACAACCTCTTTGACGTTTTACGTCAACTCCGCGAGGTAGAGGCCGAGCTTCCCGTCCTCATGAAATTGGTCGACAAACATGGTGCAGTGGTTGTCATGGTTGGTGACAACTTGATCACCGCCTACGGCTTGCACTAATAAATAAGGTACGAAATGAACTACAAACCACTTTTGGGTATGGTTGATCGCTTGCGCGGAGAGTTTCATGATGCGCAGGACGCTGTGCTGCTGGCAGCAGCACTTTTGACCTGGCAGCATCTTGCCCAGCTGCAACATGTGTCTGCGCTGAATGTGGCATTGGCCGACTCCCCGCGCGATGCCAGCAAAGTCCTGCTCCGTTTAGGGGAAGAACTGAACTTGGCACCCTTTGAAAAGGCAGCCAAGTTGCTGGACAGTATCAGCCAGCGCACGGCAATCGAGGTCTTGCAGGCGACTCTTCGCACCGAAGAGGTGGGCAATCTCGCGACTTTTGATCCCTCAGACATCGCCATGGTGATGGGGGGTATCAGGCGCGGTGGTTTGCCGTTTCTCCCTCCCGAGGTGTGCGATCTCATGATGGCCTTGGCACTGGATGGGTCGAATGCGCAGGGCAGCATCTATCTGCCGTGGGACGATAGTGGGCAGCTCCTAGGTCGGTCTCTTCAGGCTGGTCGCGTTGCAGCACTGGAAACACCTGCGCTGGCGGCACAACACTTTGCAGCTTTGATTCACGCCTATTTTGAGTGGCCAATGCAGTCGCAGCTCGTGTGCTCAGACCCCATCCGTTCTCCGTCCTTCCAGGACAAAGGCACGCTGCGAAAGTTTGACCTGGTGATTGCCACCCCGCCCTTTGGAGCGCGTAGCGACCAATGGGACTCGACGCTGGATAGCTTTGAACGCTTTCCAGAGAGAACAAATTCATTGACGGTGCTGGCCATCCGTCATGCATTGGCACAAACCAAGGGTCGGGCGGTCATTGCGGTCACCAACAGCGTTCTATTTGCCAGTGGTGGTGAGCGCCGGTTGCGCAAAGACTTACTGGATGACGGTGTTGTTCAGGCCGTCATTGGGCTGCCCAATGGGCTCTTAGCAGACTCCAACATTCCCTTCACCTTGCTGGTGCTGGATAAGAGCCGGCGCCGTGACTCGGTACGGTTTGTGAACTGTGACTCAGCGCACTTCAAAGAGGCTGAATCCCGTACACGGTTCACGCTTAAGTCGATCAGGGACATCGTTGAACTGGCGCTTGGTCGTGCCAATGGACCCGATGCGGCCGATGAGCATTGCAGAGATCTGCAGAGCGAAGAGTGGAATTTGCTGCCATCACGCTACGTCATGAGTGCAGCCATGAGCCAAGCTGACAGAGTAATGGAGAGGTACCGAACGGATGCGCTTGAAGAGAGGGCGGAGATCATCCGCCCGTTGGCAGAATCGGAAACCACTGATCCCATCGACGTCTTAGAGGTTGGAGCTGCCGATATCCAAGCCGGCGGATTTATTCCTCACCCCACTAAAGCCACGACGGTATCGAGTGGTCGTGCCAGAGGGGGGGCCGTGTTCTTGCAGCCTTATGACCTCATTTTTGTGATCAAGGGATCAGTTGGCAAGGTCAGCATTGCGCCGAAAGACACACCCAGGCCAGGCCCTGGTGGATGGGTCGTCGGCCAATCCATGGCCGTAGTTCGGCTAAAGGCATCAGCTGAATATTGCATGGCGATGGCTGTTTTCTTCCGCTCAGACGTAGGGCAAGAACTGCTGCGGCGCTTGGCGGCAGGGGCAACCATCCCATTCTTGCAAATTCGGGAACTGCGTCAGCTCAAGGTTCCCTTCTTGCTTGAAAACGAGGTCATGGAGGCAGCCCAGGTCCTGTCGGATCAGGAAGATTTGCGGCAAAAAATTCTGCAGCTCCAAACGGCGCTGGAAAACACCAAACATGAACATTGGAGTTATCCAGATGCCGGCGCTGATACTGGTTCTACCGAATGACAAGCCTGGCAACGCAGGGGCGGACACTAACCGCACCCGAGTTCCAGCGCCTAGCCGATGTCCCGCCAGAAGCCCAGTGGTTCGCCAACCTGGACAGTGAACAGACCCGGCGCGCCTACAAGAACGACTTGAAGGCATTCATGACCTTCACCGGCATCGTGCGGCCGGACGAATTTCGTGCGGTCACCCGCAGCCACATCCTGGCTTGGCGCGCCGACTTGGAAGAGCAAAAGCTGGCTGGATCCACGATCCGGCGCAAGCTGGCCGCGCTGGCGTCCTTGTACGAGTACCTGTGTGAAACCAATGCCGTCACCTACAATCCGGTCAAGGGTGTGAAGCGGCCCAAGGTGGACAGTTACGAGGGCAAGACCCCGGCGCTGGGGGACGCACAGGCTAGGCTGTTGCTGGATGCCCCGCCAGCTGACACGCTCAAGGGCAAACGCGACCGGGCCATTCTGTCGGTCCTGCTGTACCACGCTCTCCGGCGTGAAGAGCTCACCAAGTTGCTGGTGAAGGACTTCAACCAGGAGCGCCGAGGGGTTCCTCATCTGCGTGTGCAAGGCAAGGGCGGAAAGCTGAGGTACATACCAACCCACTCCAACACCCTGCGCCTGGTCAGTGAATACCTGGAGGCCGCAGGCCACGGGCAAGACCAGGACGGGCCGCTCTTTCGCCCCATCGTTAATCCGCGCGCCGGACACACTGCTACGGCTTTGACGCCAGGTGGCGTTTACACAGCCGTGGTCGTGCGCTACATGAAGCAGGTTGGCATCCAGGGAGAAAACATGGGTCCGCACGCCCTGCGCGCCACGGCGGCAACCAGCGCGCTGGAGCACAACGCGGACATTGCCAAGGTCCAGGAGTGGCTTGGCCACGCCAGCATCAGTACTACGCGGGTCTATGACCGGCGTGGCTCAAAGCCCGAAGACAGTCCGACTTTTAAGGTGACCTACTGATCGGCAGCACAGTTGGCAGCTTGGCTGATGGTTTGCGCCTGGCCTCCAATTCTGATCACGGAAGTTAACAGCGGTTAACTTTTTCGCCGTTGTTCGAATGGGGATTCCCAGGATGAAAAGTTCATACGTGTGAACTTTTGGGCTTTGTGGCCGTCTACCAGGTCACCCTTGAACGATGCACGTAATTTGAGCACCGTCTGGGACGCTAGGCCCGGCGCGGTGTTCCTGACTTGTTCCATTGGTTGTCAACAACCTTGACCACGGATTGCGGGGGTAATCACAGAGGACAGCTAACGAACTAGCCTTGTTACGTGATTCTTCTCTTCAGCGGTTTCCTATAGGCAACTCTTAACTGCGTTTCCCGGTATTTCAGATGAACGAGCATGATTTACAATTTGTGTAACATGCGCTATGATCTGTCCTTAGGACAGATCATAGCGCATGAATAGTATAGTTAAAAAAACAGCAAGTTTTCCAGTTCCTCGTGCTCTTGCCGTTGAGCTGGGAAAGATTGGTTCGCCTGTCGTATTGCGGTATGACATTGCGCGCATTGCGTGGCATCTGTACAAGTCACGCGTCTACGAAGGGAAGACCCTTGCAATCAAGCTCGATGTGCTGGATACGCGTGCGTTCTCCAGGATCGAAAAGACACTGCAAAACAACGGAATATTGAAGTCGTTGCCTGGTGTTTCAGAGCAAGTGGCCTATGGCCTCATTGGTGGAAATCTCAATGACCACAACGCGGTCATCTGTTCAATTGACCCGTTTTGTTATGTCTCTCACCTTAGCGCCATGGAGTTCCATGGTCTGACGGATCGACTGCCCGAGCAGATCTATGTTTCTACTCCTGCCAGTGCTGATTGGAAAACTTTTGCGACCGAACGGATGGAGAAGGACTTCGGGGAAGAGTGGGGTGCGTATAGCGGCAGTGGCCTCCCTCAGCTCGGACGCACCACAGTGACAAAGATTGGCAAGCGTCCTTTGCATCGCTATGCCAGCCTTCACCATGGTGCGTTTCGGACCTTCAAGGACTCCCCTGTTCGCGTGGCCACTTTAGGGCGGACCTTTCTGGACATGCTGCGTGAGCCCGGCCTTTGTGGCGGCATCGCGCATGTGCTGCAAGTTTTCAAAGAACATGCCTCAGTCAATAAGCGTTTGATTTTTGATGAGCTGGACCAGCACGGCTCAAAAATTGACAAGGTGAGAGCTGGGTTCATCCTGGAAGAGGTTTGTGGCCTGCGTGATCCGCGCATCGAATCCTGGCTGGAGTTTGCTGCCCGCGGTGGTTCCCGAAAGCTGGATGCAGCGGCTGATTACGACCCAAAGTTCTCCGAACGATGGATGCTTTCCATCAACACAGAAACAGGCATTGAATGAGTGCAATTGATCTCACCGCGTGGGTTGATGAAGAGCTGCGGCCAGAGCGGAAAGTCTTTCGGCAAGCCGTGCAGCTCGTCCTACGGGCGATTGCGCAATCACCGAGCCTGTCGGCGATCATGATCATGAAGGGTGGCCTTCTTCTGGCAGTCCGCTATCACAGCAGTCGGTTTACCAGGGACATCGACTTTTCCACGTCGAAGCGATTCCAGGAGGTTGACCTTCCGGCGCTCTTGGCCACTATTGCCGAGGCCTTAGCATCAGTGTCGGCTGACAATGAACACGCCATGGCTCTGCGGTTGCAGTCGCATGAAGTCAAACCACCGAACCGGCCTGGGGTTAATTTTCCAACACTTCAGATGCGTATCGGGTACGCCAGTCGCCTGGAGCCGAAGTCATTGAAGCGACTGGAATCCACGGGTTCCACGCAAGTCGTCCAGGTGGATTACAGCTTCAACGAATGGGCCAGCGGCAGGGAGCAGCAAGAGGTCGATGGTGGTCATCTGTTGATGTACACCTTTCATGACCTTGTTGCCGAGAAGTTGCGATCCGTCCTGCAGCAACCGATTCGTGGTCAAGGACGGCCACGGTATCAAGACATCTACGACATTTTCTTGTTGCTTGGCACGCCGGTAGATGATGGTGACAAGGCCATCATTCTGGCCAAGCTTTTCGAGGCATCCAAAGATCGGCAGGTGCCCCTCCACAAGGAGGCATTGCGCGACGAGCAGGTGATCAAATTGTCGCGTGAGGAGTACGTCACCGTTCTTCCCGACATGATTCTTGGACCGCCGCCTGACTTTGATGTTGCGTACAAGACCGTCCAAGATTTCTTCGAGTCTTTGCCTTGGTAAGACCGACGAACTCGCCAGATTCAAAGACGTTAAGCTGCACTCATTCATGCACAGGGACAAGACAAAAATATGTTCGAACAAACTTTCAAAAACATCGACGACATCCTGCACAAGGATGCCGGCTGCACGAGCGAGCTGGATTACACCGAGCAATCGTCCTGGTTGCTTTTCCTGAAGTACCTGGACGCCCTTGAAATTGACAAGGCGACCGAGGCTGAGCTCAAGGGCAAGAAGTACGACTTCATCCTGGACAAGCAATACCAGTGGGAGCACTGGGCGGCCCCCAAGGGTGCCGACGGCAAACTGGACCACAACAAGGCCCTGAGTGGTCCTGACCTGCGCGAGTTCGTCAACAACAAGCTGTTCCCCTACCTTGCTGGCTTCAAGCAGCGCGCCAGTGGGCCCAACACCATCGAGTACAAGATCGGCGAGGTCTTTGGCGAGATCCAGAACAAGGTCCAGAGCGGCTACAACCTGCGGGACGTCATTGAGCTGGTGGACGAATTGCGCTTCCGGTCCCAGACAGAAAAGCACGAACTCTCGCACCTGTACGAGGCCAAGATCAAGAACATGGGGAATGCCGGGCGCAACGGTGGCGAGTACTACACCCCGCGGCCATTGATCCGGGCAATGATCAAGGTGGTAGCCCCCAAGATTGGCGAGAAGATCTATGACGGTGCCTGCGGGTCAGCTGGCTTCCTGTGCGAGGCGTTCGAGTACCTGAGTCCCAAGGCCACGAAGGCTGACGATCTCACGACTTTGCAGACCAAGACGTTTTACGGCAAGGAAAAGAAGAGCCTGGCGTACGTGATTGCGATCATGAACATGATCCTGCACGGCATCGAGGCGCCCAACATCATCCACACCAATACGCTGGGTGAGAACATCAATGACATCCAGGAAAAAGACCGTTACGACGTGATCATGGCCAACCCGCCGTTTGGCGGGAAAGAGCGTCAGGAAGTCCAGCAGAACTTCCCGATCAAGACCGGTGAGACTGCCTTCCTGTTCATGCAGCACTTCATCAAGTCGCTCAAAGCTGGTGGCCGGGCTGCCATCGTCATCAAGAACACGTTCCTGAGCAACACCGACAACGCTAGCGTGTCCTTACGCAAGCTGATGCTGGAAAGCTGCAACCTGCACACCATCCTCGATTGTCCTGGCGGCACGTTCCAGGGCGCCGGCGTGAAGACCGTTGTCCTGTTCTTCGAGAAGGGCCGCGCGACGGAAAAAGTCTGGTACTACCAACTCGACGTCGGCCGCAACATGGGCAAGACCAACCCGCTCAACGATGCTGACCTGGAAGACTTCATCGCCCAGCAGAAGAAGCACACCGACAGCGACAAGAGCTGGACCGTGAGGGTTTCCGATGTGGACACCTCCACATTCGACCTATCCACCAAGAACCCCAATGACGGCGAGGTGGTCGTGCACCGTAGCCCTGCGGACATCATGGACGAGATCGCGGCGCTGGACGCTGAGAGCGCTGAGGTGCTGGCCAACATTCGGGCGTTGCTATGAAGAAGGGGTGGGAGACCAAGACGCTGGATGCCGTCGTTGACTTAGTAATGGGTCAAGCTCCTCCCAGCAAAGACTGCAATCTTGAAGGGAGGGGTACACCGTTTGTAAAAGTCGGTGAATTCGGAAGTGATCGTCCTGTAATTCGTGAATGGACTACCAATCCGCTTCGACTAGCAAGAAAGTCAGATGTCTTGCTCTGTGTTGTCGGTGCAACTTGCGGAAAAATTAATCTTGGTGAAGATTGCGCCATCGGAAGGTCTGTAGCAGCCATTCGCCCCAATACCTCTCGCTTGAATCAGTATTACCTGTACTACTTCATGATGACGTTAACAGAGCGTCTACGGTCTGGATCTGTTGGGGCGGCACAGACGGTCATTTCAAAAGAGATGATTAATTCTGTAGAAGTACCACTGCCTACCCTCCACGAACAGCAACGCATCGTCACCCTCCTCGACGAAGCCTTCGACGGAATTGCCACCGCGAAGGCAAATGCCGAGGCGAACCTGAAAAGCGCCCGAGAGTTGTTTGAAAGTCATCTCTACGGCGTGAACGCGAAGACGGTTCCGCTTGGAGAGATGGTTAAGATAACAACTGGAAAATTAGATGCAAATGCGGCAGTTGATGGTGGTCAATATCCGTTTTTCACCTGTTCGAGAGAAATTTACGCAATCGATCACCATGCCTTTGACACAGAGGCAATTCTCTTAGCTGGCAACAACGCAGTTGGTGATTTCAACGTTAAGCATTACAAGGGCAAATTCAACGCGTATCAGCGCACTTACGTAATAACGGTCAATGAACCCACTCGTGTGCTGTACCGATTCTTATATTTTCAGATGCTGAAGAGCCTGAAAAAGTTCAAGGAACAATCTGTCGGCGCCGGAACAAAGTTCCTCAAAATAGGAATGATCAAGGACTTGGAGATTACGTTGCCAAGCCTCGTTGAACAGGCTGAAATTGTTTCCACAGTAGATTCACTGCGGGAAGAGGCTCAGCGTCTGGAGGAAATCTACCAGCAAAAGCTCACCGCCTTGGACGACCTGAAAAAATCCCTTCTTCACCAAGCCTTCTCCGGCCAACTGTAACTACCAGAGGACCTGCCTGTGAACGAATCCGAAACCCGAGCCGAACACATTGATCCAGCTTTGAAAGCGGCAGGCTGGGGTGTCGTTGACGGAAGCCGGATTCTTCGCGAGTACCGCATCACACTGGGCCGGCTGCAGGGGGGCGGTGGGCAGCGCTCCAAGGGAGACATCGCCGACTACGTGCTGGTGTACCGCAACACCAAGATGGCGGTTGTGGAGGCCAAGGCCTGGGACAAGCCCTGCACCGAAGGTGTCGGTCAAGCCAAAAGCTATGCGGCCAAACTGGCGGTGCGTTTCACTTACTCCACCAATGGCCAAGCGATCTATGGCATCGACATGGAGACGGGTGCTGAAGGGGATGCACCTGCTTTCCCGTCACCCGATGATCTCTGGGCCCGTACCTTTGCCGTGGCCAACGCCTGGCGGGACCGCTTTGCAGCGATTCCCTTTGAAGACAAGGGCGGCACATGGCAGGGGCGGTACTACCAGGACATCGCCATCGCGCGCGCACTGGAGGCCATAGTCGATGGTCGTGACCGGATTCTGCTGACCCTGGCCACCGGCACCGGCAAAACCTTCATTGCATTCCAGTTGGCATGGAAGCTCTTCCAGAGTCGCTGGAATCTCCAGGACCGCAATGGTGATGCCGAGCCCACCAGGCGCCCGCGTGTGCTGTTCCTGGCCGATCGCAACAACCTTGCCGATCAGGCCTACAACGCCTTCTCTGCTTTTGAGGATGCAATACCTGGTTCACTGGTTCGGATTGCGCCTGATGAGATTGCCCGGCGGGGCCGGGTACCCAAGAACGGAAGCATCTTTTTCACGATCTTCCAGACCTTTATGAGTGGGCCCGCCGGCACTCCCAACTTCGGGGAGTACCCGCCAGACTTCTTCGACCTGATCGTTATCGATGAATGCCACCGCGGCGGCGCCAAGGACGAAAGCACTTGGCGCGCCATCCTGGAATACTTCTCGCCGGCCGTCCAGTTGGGGCTGACAGCCACGCCCAAGCGCGCAACCAATGCCGACACCTATGCCTACTTTGGTGATCCGGTCTATGTCTACTCCCTGAAAGAAGGCATTAACGACGGCTTTCTCACACCGTTCAAGGTCAAGCAGATTGCCACGACCATTGATGACTACACGTACACGCCTGACGACGCCATCGTCCAGGGCGAGGTTGTCCAGGGCAAGCGGTATGTTGAAGGCGAGATCAACCGGATCATCATCATCCCTGAGCGCGAGGCCTACCGGGTCAAGCTGTTCATGGACATGATTGACCAGAGGGAAAAGACCATCGTGTTCTGCGCCACCCAGGACCATGCCCTCATGGTGCGCGACCTGATCAACCAGATCAAAACCATCAAGGATCCCCTGTACTGCGTACGGGTGACCGCTAACGACGGAGAGCTTGGAAATCAGCACCTTAGGCACTTCCAAGACAATGACAAGACGATCCCAACGATCCTGACGACTTCGCAGAAGCTTTCAACAGGCGTGGACGCTCGCAACATACGCAACATCGTGCTTATGCGTCCAGTCAACAGCATGATCGAGTTCAAGCAGATCATCGGCCGCGGCACGCGCCTCTATGACGGCAAGGACTACTTTACTGTCTACGACTTCGTGCAGGCCCATCACCATTTCAACGACCCTGAATGGGATGGTGAACCCATCGAGCCAGATCCACCAGGTGCTCCCCGTGGGCCGCGCGGTGACGATGAAGGTGACGAAGGACAGCCGGGTGGCGATGGGGAAGGTGGCGACGAAGGTGATGATCCGCGTCCAGTCAAGACGCAGATCAAGCTCGCCGATGGAAAGGTTCGTACCTTCCAGAGCATGTCGGCCACCACTTTCTGGAGCGCCGATGGTCGTCCCATGTCGGCGGCCCAGTTCCTGGAGAGCCTGTTCGGTGCCTTGCCCGAGTTTTTCAAGGACGAAGACGAACTGCGCGTCATCTGGAGCTCACCCGATACCCGCAAGAAGCTGCTGGTTGGCCTGGCCGAAAAGGGGTTCGACAAGTCAATGTTGGGCGAGATGCAAAAGATCATCGATGCCGAAAACTCAGACCTTTTCGACGTGTTGGCCTACGTTGCCTTTGCCCTGGCGCCCATGACCCGCACCCAGCGCGCGGACAAGGCCAAGCTGGAAACCCATGAGGTGTTCAACGACCGGCAGCAGGCATTCCTGGACTTCGTGCTTGACCAGTACGTAACCCAGGGCGTGGACGAGCTCGATGACGAGAAGCTCACCCCACTCCTGCTAATGCGCTACAAGAACGCCATCTCAGATGCGGTTGCCGATCTCGGCCCGGCCGGTCAGATCCGCAAGGTGTTCGTGGGGTTCCAGAAGTACTTGTACGAGGCACGACCGGTTTGAATTTACGATGAGGTCGGGGGCGCTGGGGTGCCCTATCCAAAGCGCTGATGGTCCAATTTTTAGATTGATAGATAGCTAGATAGATAGATATATAATAATTGGACCATCAATGCGCGCATCTACTCATTGAAAAAGTTTCTCCGGTGAAACTGGCCGCGCCGGACCCCCGGCGTGACAGGCCGGTATTCCAGCCTGTGTGTCCTGATCTAATGAATTCGTACACACAGATAGGTGGAAATCACCTGGGTAATAAAAGTGACGAAATCCAAACGAAGAGTATTCGACGCGAGCTTCAAGCTCCAGGTCGTTGAAATGATCCGCTCCCAAGGCCTGAGCATCGGGCAGGTCTGTCGGGACATGAAGCTGGGCGAGACGGCGGTGAGGCGCTGGGTGGCCCAGCTCGATGCCGAACAACTTGGCCAGCCGGGGGTCGGCAAGCCTTTGACCGCGGAGCAGCAGCGTATCCGCCAACTCGAAGCCGAGAACCGGCAACTGCGAGGCGATGTGGATATCCTAAAAAAAGCATCGGCCTTCTTTGCCCGGGAACTGCGATGAGCTTCCAGCTTGTTGAGCTACTGCAGCAGAAGGCCGTGCCAGTCAATCAGGTCTGCCGCGTATTGGGCGTGAGCCGTTCGGGCTATTACACAGCCCGCCGGCGTGAGCAGGTGCAGCCTGCGGTGTGCGAGGCCAGCGTGCACTTGAGGGCTGCATTTGCTGCCAGTGGAGGGGCTTATGGCAGCCGGCGCTTGCGCACGGCGGTGGCATCTCGTGGGCTCGAAATCGGCCTCTACCGCTTACGCCGTTTGATGCGCAAGAATGGATTGCGCTCGGTATGGAAGCGCAAATTCGTGCACACCACCGACAGCAAACATACACTGCCGATCTCGCCCAATGTGTTGAACCGGCAGTTCAACCCGACTCGACCAAACCAGGCCTGGGTGGCAGACATCACCTACATTCGTACGCGCAGCGGTTGGCTGTATCTGGCTGTGGTGCTGGATCTTTTTGCGCGCAAGGTCGTGGGCTGGGCGATGTCGCCGGACATGCAGGCAACGCTGGTATGCCGGGCACTGCAGTTGGCCATCGTGCAACGCCAACCGGCGCCGGGTTTGATCGTGCATTCTGACCGCGGCAGTCAATACGCCAGCGCTGCTCACCAGGCGTTGCTGAGCAAGCATGGCCTGGTTGGCAGCATGAGCCGCAAGGGCAACTGCTGGGACAACGCGGTGATGGAGCGCTTCTTCCTGAACTTGAAGATGGAGCGTGTCTGGCAGAACGATTACGCCAATCATGGCGAAGCCATGAACGACATTGCCGACTACATCGTCAGCTTCTACAACAGCCAGCGGCTGCACTCCAAACTGGGCAACTTGCCACCCAACGCCTTCGAGCAGAAATCGGCAATCAAACAACCTATCGGAGTGTGCGAAAAAACTTGACCAGGACAGTGCCGTGTAAAGGCGTAGCCCCATCAACTGGACTCCCTAGCGGAGCAGGCGGGATTCGATCCCGCGGACAGTGATGTACCTGAACGGATGCGGTTGCATGGAGGTTGGGGATGATTTGGATGTTCTCCGCCCCAACATGAGGTTAGCCGTGGCGAGTGCTTTGAATAGCTTTGGTCCATCGATGTTCTCCGGAGAACATCGAGCCTTTGTCGATGTGAAGGCACGAACTACCAAGGGCACGGTTAGATCGGCGTAGGCTGGAATACCGGTCCGGTAGCGCCGGCACTTGCCGATATGACGGATGGGGTCAGCAGCAATACGCTAACCCTGCGGGGGGCTGTCAAAAATGTTTGAAGAACGGGGACTTCCGGGAATCGTCAGTGGCTAATGAACTATAGATAGCTATATTGCTATCTATAGTTGAGAAAAAGTATTCATGTCTTTACGGTTCGCTACACCGTGGAGAACGCGGTTAGTCACTTGTCGTGACAGTCCGGCGAAGATGCAATGTCAGACGGTGACGGAGTTCAAAGCCAAGGACACATGGGAGCGTAAAAATGCAAAAAGTAATAGCGCAAGAGTTCAATAGCTTCCAAGAAGCAAAACTTGAGGCTCGGCGCGCGTCAAGGTAGTTGTCGCCTAATTTACGCAGCCAACGGCTGAATAAGCTTTTCCTTTACGTGCTCCGCGATAACGCAGTCACGTTCGGGGTTGAGGGTGACAGGGCCCATGGGGCTCCAGTCGCGCGTATGGCGTGCCCAACGTGCCGGATTGCGCTCCCGGGCTTCGGTGTACAGGGCATGGCGGGCTGACAGAATGGCATGGTCTTCGCCGGTATGTCGCTGTTGTGGCGACACGTAGCGGATGCCGCTGTGCTTGTGCTCCAGGTTGTACCAATGCACGAACTGCGCACCCCACTCACGCGCAGCCTCCAGCGTATCGAAGCCCTTTGCAGGGAACTCCGGGCGGTACTTCGCGGTGCGAAACAGCGATTCCGCGAAGGCGTTGTCATCGCTCACCCGTGGGCGTGAATACGAGGGCTTCACGCCCAACCAGTTGAGCATGGCAAGCACCGTGGTGGCCTTGAGCGTGGAGCCGTTGTCGCCGTGCAATACGGGCTTGTCGCTCAGGGCTGCGATGCCCTCGGCCAAGGCGGTGCGGCGCACCAGATGCACCGCGTGGTCGGCCGAGTCATTGGCATGCACCTCCCAGCCCACGATCTTGCGGCTGTACAAATCCAGAATCAGGTACAAGTGAAACCAGCGACCAATCACCGTTGCAGGCAAATAGGTCATGTCCCAACACCAGACCTGGCGTGCGGCCGTGGCGATGTGGGTGGTGGGCGGTCGCCTGGCCTGGGGGGCCTTGGCTGGGCCTCGGTGGGCTGTTTGCCCGTGCTCGCGCATCACCCGTGCAAACGTGGATTCGCTGGCCAGGTACACGCCTTCGTCGGCCAGCATGGGCACGATGCGTGCGGGCGGCACGGCGCAAAAGCGCGGCTCGTTGGCCACGCTCAGGAGCTTTGCGCGCTCGTCAGCGCTCAGGGCATGGCTGGGTGGCGGGCGCACCGCTTGGGGCCTTCCATCCCCCTTGGTCAGGCCCTCATGCGCATTCCAGCGCTGTAGGGTGCGAGCGTCTATGCCGGCGATCTCACACACCTGCACCAGGCGCGCTCCCGCGTCTCTGGCAATCTGAATGTCCTGGGCCAAACTGCGGCGATCTGCGATGAGGATCATGCGTCCTCGCCCCAGTGGTAGATCGCCGCGACTTTTTTTGACAGCACCAGCAGTGCTGCAGTTTCAGCCAGGGCGCGGTCTTTGCGCAGCAGCTCGCGCTCAAGATCCTTGATGCGCTTGCGGTCCTTGCTGGTGACTTTGGGACTTGCTCGAGCATCCTGGGGCTCTGCCAGTGCGGTGGTGGCGCTGGTGCACCATTGCTCCAACTCAGCCGGGTAGATGCCGTGTTCCCGACACCAGGCGTTCTTGTCGATCTCTGACAGAGCGGCGGTGGTGATCACGGCCTGCAGTTTCGCCGGCGCCGTCCATGCCCGCCCTCGGGCGGGCATGGACGCAATGCTGTCTCTCCACTTCTCCAGCGTACCGACAACAATGCCAGCTTGCTTGGATACCAACTCCAGTGTTGCGCTCTCAGGCGGCAACAGCCGAGCGACTGCCCGGTCCTTGAATGATTGTCCGAAACGTGCCAATTGATTCCTTCATCGCCGCCCCCGTGTTTTTAAGATCTAAGAAGGCGACATCTATTGTGACGCGGGGGGGGCTCAAAGACAAGCACGACTCAATGGGAAATTCGTAAATGTCACAAAAAATGGAGCGATGTGGACGGTGGAACGTCTCATCAATGTGTCGCCAACCCTTCCGACAGCTCCGACAGATGCTGACTTTTCTTGTATGCGACTTGATGACACGGGAATTGATGACAGGGTTTTTGATATGTATGCGTTGGGGACGAGTCCGGCCCAACTTGCCTATCCAGAGCACGTTTGGGTATACCGAGGCTTAGATGAAATGGTTTGTGAAGAACGGGTGTACATCTGGCCTGATGGAAATGACCCAAGGGATGAAGAAGTTTTCGGCGGGGGAAGCAGTAGCGCCTCTTACTCTGCGCTTGGTGGCTGGGGTTATGGCACCTACGGAGAAGATAGCGGTGACATGAATGTGACGGACTGGGGAGATGGGGGAGATGATTTTGATGGAGCGAGTTGGGAAGACTACTTTTCCTAAACCAAGCAGTGCAACTCGTCCTAAGGGCGATTGCGCAATCACCCCGATCCTGTCGGCGGCCATGATCATGGAGAATGCGCCGGGAATGAGCTTCAGCGACCCAGCACACGCATTTACTGTTGGCGCCATGCAGTTAAATAGGCTACAGGAGTAAGATTGCATCTTATTGCAACCTTTTGGAGGCCTCCCATGAGTGCCAGCTCCCCTAGCGTCCCGACTGTCGGGGTCAAAATTGATCCACTGATGAAAGCACGCTTGCAGCGGCTTGCCAAGGCTCGCCACCGCACACCACACTGGGTGATGCGTGAAGCCATTGAGCAATACGTCACCCGTGAAGAAAAGCGCGAAGCTCTGAACCAGGATGTGTTGCTTGCCTGGAAAGAGTACGAAGAAACGGGCCTTCACGTGACCGGCGATGAAGCTATCGCTTGGCTTGAGACTTGGGGCGACCAAGAAGAAAAAGAAGCACCTGCATGTCACGTGTGATTCTTTCTCTGGCAGCTCTACGAGACCTTCAGAGACTGCGTGAGTTCCTGCGGGAAAAGAGTCCAGAGGCCGCCAGGCGCTCGGCCAAGGTGATCGTGAAAGCGCTTCAAGTCCTGAGTTTGCAGCCAGGCATCGGCCGGCCGGCTCAGGATCTAGGCCCTGATTTTCGGGAGTGGCCCATTGACTTCGGTGCCACTGGCTACTTGGCGCTGTACCGGCAGCGTGGTGATGACGTGGTCATCCTGGCTATTCGCCACCAGCTGGAAGATGACTACAAAGACCGAATCTGATTGCCTCGATTTTTTAAGGAACGTCCGTTCGTTAAAAACTTAAAGAAGGAATTTCATGAAATCTACCAATGTAGGGCAAGGGCCAATTAGGAGTCCGGCCGAACAAGCTGCGGCAGCAGTCAAACAAGCCAAGAGATTGGCAGCAGCAGCAGCAGTTGGCGTTCGCTGCCGGAGAAAGTACGCAACTTTTGAAGCATGTAGGCTACAGATTCCCTTGTACGGGGGGCATGACTTTTGCAGCCTGTGTCGCAGAGGAGGTGGATGAGCAGTCATTTGCTTGTACCTTTGAACCTGTTGGTGTGTTTTCACACCAGTGCTTTTTTGTACTATCAAAAAAGCATGAGGCAATCCTCACGCAGGGAAGCAATCGGTAGACGCAGGGGTCTCAAAATCCCCCGCTGGAATGCCGTGGGATCGAATCCCACCGCTTCCTCGGGCTTCAGAGTGCCGCCTGAACCATGGTTCAGGATTCAGGTTTCCCGTCAACCGTCCGCTCCGAAAGTCGTGCCGGTTCGATTCCGGCCCCGGGCACTATTGGCCGATGGGGCGCGAACCAACGCCAACAGGAATCACGAACCTGGACTCGACGAGGGGGGTAATACGGTGTTACCCCTCAGTAATACTGGAAATGCGTTGCGGATTTTTTGATAGATAGCTATAATGCTATCTATCTTTATGGAAATGCATTCATGATCTACGCAGTCGTAAACACCAAGGGGGGCGTTGGAAAGACCACCACGGCGGTGCATCTGGCCACCATGCTTTCTCGCTTGGGAGAAACCCTGTTGATTGATGGTGACCCGCAAGCCAGTGCTGCGAGTTGGGCCGCCTGGAGGCGTGACAACGCCGAGCATGGCCCAAGCCCTACGACTACCTGCCTGGCCGGCAAAGCCATCCTTTCCGAAGGGAAGCAGTTGGCCTCCAAGTACGCACACGTTGTTGTGGATGCCGGTGGGCGTGATTCGGCTGGTTTGCGTGCAGCCCTGCTGTTGGCACAGATGGCAATTGTTCCGATTGGTGCGAGCAACCTGGACGCAGCGGCCATGACCGATTTGCTTGAAGTCGTCGAGCTGAGCCGGGACTACAACCCTGAACTGGATGTGCGTGTGCTGCTGACCCGTGTCGATCCCCGTACCAAAGACACCGCGGAAATGATGGAGTTCCTGGCCGAGCAAAAGCTGACTGTCCTGCCAACGAAGGTTTGCGAGCGAGTAGCTTTCCGGCGCGCAATCGGGGAGGGCGTCATCGTCCAGGAGCTGGGCAAGGATCAGGCAGCTATTGCTGAAATTGAAGCTTTTTTTCGTGAGGTGCAAGCATGAAGGCAAAACCCAACACAGACCAGTTCAAGCCCCATAAGGACCCATCCAGCTTCCTGGAGGGCGGGGCTGCAGACGCCTCCGACAAGTCGGCAAAACAGCCCGCAAAGGTTGTTGAGCCCATGTTTGAGGCCAAGGTCCATCGGGAGCAAAAGGTCTTCCGTCTGCCTCTGGATCTGATCAACACGCTCAAGCGTGAGGCCTACGAGAGATCTGTCAAAACGGGCGCTCGCGTGACAGAGACAGAGTTGGTAGAGCAGTCTCTACGGTCGTTTCTTGGAGTATAGCTATATAGCCAGCTATCATGATAGATCGCAAGCAAAGCACCGTGCCGGATCAGAAGCTAACAACCAAGCGCGGCCAGGACGCATGGGTGAAAAACGCCGTTTCCAAGGGGATGGATGAAGCTGCAGCTTGGGACCTGGTTGCGAAGATGGCCTCAGCGCAAGGAGCTAAGCCCGAAGTCAAGCAGAAGAAGCCAACCACCACACGGATCATCCAGGAGCCAATCCCCCCCAGAGAGGGCGATTTCTTCATTTCAGACGTACCATTAGAACTGCCGAAGCACGTCGGGCCTAGATCACCCAAGGGGGAACGCGGATTGATGCCTTTGCATCACCCAAATCGCGATTTCTTCCTGTGTGACATGTTCGATTACGCCATCAAAGATGACGGCGTCAGCATGGAGGCTCCGATCTTCTCGCTGTCAACCAAGCCTGATAAGGAGATATGGCATTGGGAGAGCAAAGACGGAAATCGAGCCATCACCGTCACACCATCAGTCTTGGGGCGGGCCACGCAATTTGATAAAGACTTATTGATTTACGTAGTGAGCCAGATGACTGAGGCCCTCAACCGTGATCGCCTAGATGCGCAGAGCCGCACTGTGCGTTTTCGCGTGTATGACTACCTAGTGTCCACCAACAAGCCGACTGGTGGGAAAGAGTATGAACGTCTGCAGGACGCGTTGGAGCGCTTACGGGGCACGTCAATCAAGACCAACATCATGACCGGTGGGCAGCGCGTTAAGGAGGGTTTTGGCATCGTGGATAGCTGGACGATCATTGAGAAGTCACCCGATGACGAAAGCATGATCGCCGTTGAAGTGGGCCTTTCAAGGTGGCTCTTCAACGCTGTGCAAGCCAATGAAGTGCTTACGATCAATTCGAACTACTTCAGGCTTCGTAAGCCGCTAGAGCGAAGGCTGTACGAGCTGGCTCGAAAGCATTGTGGCGACCAAGCCAGGTTCGTTATCGGGGTTGAGCTACTGAAGGATAAATGCGGCAGCAAATCTGACATGAAAGAATTTCGCCGCGCTTTGCGTGAGCTCATCGAGACTGACACGTTACCCGACTATCGGATGAGTCTGGACTCTAAAAAGGGCCAGGTGTTGTTCTACACGCGCGATCAGAAGAAGCTTGCTCTCAGCATGGCAAAGAAGCCAACACCCTAGCCGTTTGTCTGCGCGCTGACAGGGATCGGTCAGAACACCTTCGTTTTCCTCTACGCGCCAGGTGAAATTTGGCAACTGATCGGGGGGATGGGTGGACTTTTGTTTTCCTGCGACATATCCATATCGGGGTGGTCTAACTATCGTTATATCACCCACCTTTTGTGCCATGGGGAGGCAGAAAACAGCCACTCCAGCACTGAAACAGGCTTGTAAAGCTTCCAAACACTCAACTGAAAGCCTTTTTAAGGACCTCAGACAGGCTTCAGCAGTGAACTTTGGCCATCGTTACATCACCCACCAGGCCTGTGGATTGGGTCGTTATATCACCCACCAAATCTGTGGATTGGGTCGTTATATCACCCACCAAATCTGTGGATTGGGTCGTTATATCACCCACCGGCACTTCGTTATATCACCCACCGGCACTTCCAGAAACCTGTTTTAGAACAATGGGTTACAAGCGTTATCCACAGCCCTAACACGCGCGCGCGTTTCTTAACTTTTATTATCTTTAACCCACGCGAGCGCGCGTGCGCTCACATGCGCGCTCGCGTGCAAGGAAACTTTTTAAAACAGTCCCCCACGGGGGAAGTGACAGACCCCCTGGTCGAGTTGGCACTACGTGTCCACCTCTCAGGCGTGCCGCCCGCCTACGGCTCCTGGCTGCTAACCCCCCACCCCCCTCTACACGAGGGGGAGAAACAGCCGGTTTTACAGAAGGCAGCAAACCGGCCGACATCGCCCATCAACGGACTCTCGTTTTAAGTACACCTTCAAGGTTTGATGCTTTGACCCCCGACCCATCTAGGAATCGACACAACACCCAAAGGCAGCGATTTACCGAGATGGGCAAGGGGGTTGCTAGGGTGGAGGCGTTTATTGCGTCATAGGCCGTTTAAACGCGTTTTCTTTTCATTTTCTGCCAGGTGAGTGTGTGATGTTCTTCGAAGCGCGGCCTGCGCCGAGGTGATTAGCATCGAATACCCATTAATTGCTTTATTTGTTTGTTAGTAAGTTTGTTTCGTGATAAAATCACGCATCATCCATTCCGTCATCCTTCAGGAGGTCTGCCATGCGCCCCATTGAATTTAGCCCCGAGTCCATCATCCAAGCTGGCAAGGATCTGCAGGCCACAGGCCGCAACATCACTGGCTTTGCCTTGCGCCAAAAGGTTGGCGGCGGCAATCCTTCCAGGTTGAAGCAGGTCTGGGACGAACACTTGGCTAGTCAGTCCGTGACAAAGGCGGAGCCGGTGGCTGAATTGCCCGTGGAAGTGGCCGAAGAAGTGGCCTTGGTAACCAAGGAACTGACGCAGCGCCTGGGCGCGCTGGCAGTGGAGCTCAACGACAAGGCTGTCAAGGCAGCAGAGAGACGGGTGCACGAGGTTGTACGTTCCGCCGGCGAGCAGCGCGCCCAAGCTGAACGTGAGCTGGCTGATGCATCACAAACTGTGGATGACCTGGAATCCATGATTGATGAGGCGACAAACCAGGTGACGGCGCTGGAGGCTACGTTGGCAGATCTGCAAGCCGGTCACCAAGCACAGGCTGTGGAACTGGCCCAAGTGCGGGAACGTCTGATAGTTACGGAACAAACTGCCAAGGTGGTGGCCGAGCAGCATGCGGCTGAGCTGGTGCGGCTGACGTCCAGCATCGAGGCTGAGCGCGCGCGCCACCTGCAGGAAACCGAGCTGCTTCGAGCAGAACTGAAGGAGCAGAAGAAAGCTAGCCTAGGAATGACGGCCGAGCGCGACCAGGTGCGTGCCGATCTGGCGGCGATCACCGCCAAGGCCGATGCTATCGAGCAGGCGCGCCAGGAACAGCGCAAAGCGGCGGAATTCGATGCCAAACGTTCCGGAGAAATGCTGGCCAAGGCAGAGGCGGCTCAAAATAAAGCGCACCAGGCGGCCAGTGTGGCGCGGGAAGATACGGCCAATCTGCGCGGCCAGGTGGAAGCGATGAAGGCCCAGGTGGCCGAGTTGATGCAGGTACTTGCAGAAAAAAAACCTTGATGCCTCCAATGACTTGCTTCACTTCCTGCTATCCACTAAAGACACTTAGAGGCGTGCACTGAAATCAGAGTTTTATCGGATCCGATTTCCCGCGCAAGACCGTCTGGTTTTAAGGTGCTTCTTAACTTGTTTCGAATTAAAATTGCATCGTCATCTCTTGAAGAGAACGCGACTAAGCCATTACCACAAAGTTTCATGCGTAAGCGCTGCGATCCACACCTGCGTAGATCGCTTGGCGCAACGTAGAAAACTTAGTGTTAGCGGCTTACAGTGACGGTTTCAAATGTTAACCACGCGCGCTGACAATGACCTATGTTAAACACCAAATAAGTCATGAGTTTTTAAAAATAAATAAAAAACGATTTTTCTATCAAATTAATTGGTTACACAAGGGGAATTATGAAGAAGGTCTATGCAGCACTGTTACTTATTGCAATCAGTTCAGTTGCAATTGCCGATTGGGTAAAAGTGGATTACAAAAACAGACAAACAACGTATGTTGATCCAGTTAGTACCATAAAGAGCGGTAACACCGTAAAGATGTGGGTTTTGACTGATTATGAATATGTGGTTACTTTCGAAGGACTAAATCCATATTCATCAATGAAGGAATTTATTGAGTACGATTGTTGGCAGAGGCAAGAGAGAGAAATCTACTACGTTACTTTTTCTGGTAGTATGGGTCGAGGTCAAAGCACCAACAGCCTGACTGTTCCAAATGGAGCTGATCCTTGGAAGCCAATTGATCCTCAAAGTGTTTCTTCTGTCATGTTAAAAGTTGCCTGCAAGTAAGTATCTCAATCTGTTCGTAAGAATATTTATAAAACAATAATAAATAATAACAGCGTAACTCCAGATCGGTTTGCATTGCAATTTTGTTCCAATTTTCATTTAATTTTTAAATCAATTATATAAAATAATAGATAGAAAATGTTGTAAGCCGGAAACATTAAGTTTGCTACGTATTAGCGTGGGAAGTTACACACGTTAATGGAGAACTTCATACGCATAAAACTTATTGGTAGCGGCTTATTGGAAAAATCTTCCTGTAACTAGAAAAGCCCCTCTTCACGAGGGGCTTGGGGTTTTATGAATCCGAAATGATTATAATATTTCGGGCAAGCTACACCTGAAACCAATGGTTCCAGTTTTCACCAGTTTGGCGAGTTTTCACCCACAATTACTCCTTCCAAGTACCATCGCTGGCCTATCTGGATACAACTTACCATCCGCTTTTAAGCGGATTTACTAAACTTAAACGAAGAGTATTTCTACCGCCCAGCCGCCAAGCTGGTCGATTGAGGCAGGAGCCGCCAAGCTCCTCCCGTCCCTTCCTCCACCCCAAGCCAATGGGGTTCAGTCACTTTCTCTTCTTCCTCGCCCTTTCGACTCCTCTGGTGCCAACCATTGGATGCATTTCTGCTCTCAGACAGCTTTCGGCTGCTGATTTAATGTCTACTCGAAGCACGCTCTCACCCCATACGGTTATTACCGCCACGCCGATATTTCGTGGTTGACGACAGTTTCCAATCTGCCGTTCCGTCGAGATTTCCCCAGTTATCACAAACTACCAGTTACATAGACTTCTACACAGTATTCACGACTCAATTTCTGGGCACATCCCCCAGATTTCCGCCGCCCGAAGGTGGTAAAGCGGTCAGCGTACGATCGTGTTCTGTTTTTCGTAGATTCGCAGGCATTTCAGCCCTAGAGCCAGGCCGATTATTAAATCGGCTTTTTTGTAACCATCGACCAACAGCGCCATATCCATTTAGGACTTAGGCGCAGTGCAGGGTTAAGCTATCAGCTACGGCTGGTGGACTTCAGGGCGTGACCCCCTTTATCTCCCGCTCATCCGACGTCTCTTGGCTCTTGCCAATGACGCCGAAGCGTATTTTTCTTACGCATTAACTGCCATCCCAGGTCGCAGGCGTTACGAGGTTTCCACTCGTCCCGCCGTCGGTATTAACGTCCTTGCGGACTCCCGATTTCGTTGTGTGCAGGCTTGCCGGTATTTCCACCGGTTCACCGTTTCCTGGTCGCACACCCACACGGGTCATCTTTGACCCGAATTTCAAGGACTGAACTGAGGGGTTTAGGCTGACCAATTGGTCAGTGGTTACCCCCTCAGCTCGTCCTCGCACCCGGCGAGCAAGTTTCCCTGCACCGGGCGCCAAGAAGAAGATTCCACAGATTGGCGATCCGTGGCGTGGGGCTTGGCGGCCCCTGGAGCATTGCGCTCCGTGTGACTTTGGTGGCTGTGCAATTGGCGTTGCCTGCTACCCCCTTCGGTCGAAAAGAGGTAGTAGGCAACGTCAAGAGCAGGGAGCGGGTGCCTCAACCAGGTCAACGTTTATCAAGTACTGCACGCATTGGCAGCGGTGGCCAGATGAGCCGAACTGCTAGGGAGATGTGTCGTTTGAAAAAAAGGGAAGCTATTGCTTCCCACCTTCATTTAGCGTAGTAGCTTTACTAGCTACGACGTTGTAGTTATCATTACTTTATGAAAATCTATGATGACCTGACTCCGGCCCTCAAGAGCATCTTGCTTCACTACACCAGGGGCTACACACGGTGGATTTCAATCAAGACTGAGCCGGAAAAACTCAAGTCTCTCGATGCGAAATGGGCTGAGACGTATGGGACGCACCTTGCTGCCTATCAGCGGCAAGACAAGAAGCAGAAGGGCCTGCCAACGGCCGTCGCAGTGGCCGCTCCGGTGCTGGGGGCGCCTGATGCCATTGAAGTGATCTTGATGGCAACTGAGTTCGCCAGTTCAGTCCAGCTTGGGCCATTCACCCGAGAGAAATGGAATACGAAGCTGCCAGAGTTCTCAAAATTCGTTATCGTGCATGAGCCACGCGAGCGCGGTGACTACGCCTGGACGTGGCGCATTCAATCTAGAGATATGGGCATGCTTGAGAAGCACCTGACAGCCATGGTGAAAACCGGCGACCCGAGCAAGGTTGCCCAGGAGTCCCATCACTGGACGCGCTTCTATCCCATGTTCGGTGGTGTTCGGCGGCAGTTGCGCAGGGCACTTAAGTCAGGGCAAAAGCTTTGGGGTTCTCTCTTCAAGGAGCGAGCATGGCCTGGACCTGATCCAGATCAGTTGCCTGCAATGGTTGGCTTCAAGCAAGATAAACACACGAAATTCCGACCAGATAGCAAGGATGGGTAGGACTGTTTACGCCGTTACATCATCTAGAATTGGTTTTTTCTACCATTCCAGTCCGATGGAGTGAATCGGTACTAATAAATTTTAATTAGTACCAAATGTATTTAATTGTTACTAATTTAGAAATCATGTTTTCTTGTCATAAAATCTGACGTCTCGGGCCTCCGACCTTGAGTCGTCCCAGGTTTAATGGAGACTCGTTAGGAGTCAGATCGGTATTGTTGCCTGGTAGTCATAGGTGAATTTACAATGGATATGGGACTGATCGGTGGATTGGCTGTTGCATTAGCCCTTCATGAAGGCTGTGAAAAAACATGCGAGCTAAATCCACAGGCGTTGTTTTTCATGTGCCTGATCGTCCTGGT
>Ga0364921_10180_pt1 | contig 23390 bp, 26 predicted proteins | sample ExccelJu500001D3_2_FD_206956 | JGI IMG/M metagenome (GOLD analysis project Ga0364921, IMG submission 206956) | Enriched cells from Trout Bog Lake Hypolimnion, Wisconsin, USA - BchlTB.June20.5000.01.D3 | ecosystem: Environmental > Aquatic > Freshwater > Lake > Hypolimnion/Profundal zone | place...
AAACAACAGTCTGATGAGATTAAAGAACCTGATATTTCACAATCATAAATGTTGTAAAAAAACAACATAATCAAAAAGATGGAAGAAAAGTCGAATAATTTAAGAGGTGGACAGCCTGGTAACAAGAATGGCACAAAGAATAAGCCATTTTTAGATGCTCTACGCAAGTCTATTGCTCAGAACCCACAGAAGCTACGCAATGCTGCTGACAAAGTATTAGAGAAAGCAGAAGAAGGTGAGCCGTGGGCCGTTAACTTCTTAGCTGACAGAACAGATGGTAAAGCAGTACAAGCGACAACCTTTGAAGATGGCGAAGGAAACAATGTAACAACTTCATTAGAAGTGCGTTTTCATGTTCCATCTATCATTCCACCACCTGTAGATGAGTGAAATCACATCAGATATTAGGGAAGCTGTTAGTCAGGTTGATTTTCCAATCAAGCTGCAAATGCTATTCAATCCATGCCGATATAAAGTGCTTTATGGTGGTCGTGGTGGGGCTAAATCTTGGGGGGTCGCTCGTGCATTACTCGTTATTGGCGTAAAGAAGCCTACAAGGGTACTATGCGCTCGTGAGTTTCAAAATTCAATAGGTCAATCAGTACACAAACTGCTATCAGACCAAATCCACGCATTAAAACTAGAGTCGTTCTATGAAATTACACAAAACGCCATTCGAGGCAAAAATGGTACTGAATTTGCGTTTGTTGGCCTTAAAAACAACGTCACAAACATCAAATCTTTTGAAGGTGTTGACCTCTGTTGGGTCGAGGAAGCGCAATCGGTATCAAAAACATCGTGGAACATTCTTATCCCTACAATCCGTAAAGAAGGATCAGAAATATGGATTACGTTCAACCCTGAACTTGAAACGGATGAAACTTACCAAAGGTTCGTGGTATCACCGCCAGAGAATTGCGAAGTTGCAAAGATTAATTGGTCAGATAATCCCTGGTTCCCTGATACGCTCAGATTAGAGAAAGATGCCTTATTTAGTAGGGATAGAGAAGCCTACAACACCGTTTGGGAAGGTTTATGCCGTCAGACGGTAGATGGTGCTGTATTTGCCAAAGAAGTCACTCTGGCTGAACTAGATGGAAGGATTTGCAATGTACCTTACGATCCAATTAAGCCTGTTCACGCTGTATTTGATTTGGGCTGGGCAGATGCTACTGCTATTTGGTTTGTTCAGTTTATTGCTCAAGAAGTAAGGCTTATACGCTATTACGAGGATAATCAACAGACAATTGCTCATTATCTTGCTAAAATACAGTCCTATGGATACATTATCGACACTATTTGGTTGCCACATGATGCTGGTAACAAAACTTTGGCCTCACATGGCAAAAGTATCGAAGAAATCGTCAGAGCTAGTAACTACAACACAAGAGTTATTGAACGCACACCTATCGTTGATTCGATCAATGCTGCACGAATGATGTTTAACAAGTGCTGGTTTGACCGCACGAATACGCACGAAGGCTTGCAATGCCTTAGACACTATAGATATGACGTTGACCCAGACACCAAGCAATTTAGCCAAAAACCATTACACGACAACTACAGCCACGGAGCAGATGCTTTCCGTTACATCGGCCTTATGGTTAACGAGCCAAGAAAAGCAGCAAAACCCAAAACTTATCAACTACCGTCAAGTTGGATGGGGTAAAATGTGTAGTAAAAATACTACAGTTGGCTTAAAATCAGCCAAATACTAAGGAATCCCTATGGCATACGATAGCGTTGCAGACTCTCAATCAGACGGCAGAATTGAAGAAGCTAAACAGTTTCTACGTCTTTGTAACGATTCAGATAGCAACAATCGTGCCGAAGCTCTTGACGATGTAAGGTTTGCGGCTGGTGATCAATGGCCTGTAGATGTACAAAACAGTCGTGTATTAGAAGCTCGCCCATGCCTAACAATCAATAAGCTAGATGCTTATGTACGTCAAATCTGTAATCAACAACGTCAACAACGCCCACGCATTAAAGTGCATGGCATGAACAATGAGTCAGATGCCAAAGTAGCTGAGATCATTACAGGCATCACTAGGCATATTGAAAACCAATCTGATGCTGACCAGGCGTATGACCATGCGTTTGAATATTGCGTAAAGATGGGTTGGGGCTACTGGCGTGTCACTACAGACTACATTAAGGATGATAGCTTTGACCAAGAAATCTACATTAAGCGCATTGAAAATCCTTTTAGCGTTTATTTTGACCCTAATTCTGTTCAACCAGACGGCAGCGATGCTGAAAAGTGCCTTGTTACAACGGTTGTTAGTAAAGCCGTGTTCCGCAAAATGTATCCCGATGCCGATGACGTACAGGGATTTTCCAGTAGAGGAACAGGCGATACGGAGTCGGAATGGGTTACAAAGGAAGATATACGCATAGCTGAGTATTTCTATACTGAGCGTGAGAAAGCAATGATTATTCAGCTTTCAGACGGCACTACAGGCTATAGCGATGAAATGCCATCTAAAGAAGTGTTGGCTTCCGCAGGAATTACAGTCATTGATAAGCGTGATACTTGGCGTAAAAAGATCAAATGGTGCAAGCTAACAGCTATGCAAATCCTTGAAGAAGGCGAATGGGCTGGTAAATACATCCCAATCGTGCCTGTATATGGTCAAGAAGTCAGAGTTGATGACAAGCATAAGAAGTTCGGTCTAGTGCGTATGGCTAAAGACCCACAGCGTATGTATAACTACTGGGCTACTGCTCTGACTGAAACTGTAGCATTAGCTCCTAAAGCTAAATGGTTGCTTGCTGAAGGTCAAGACGAAGGCCACGAAAACGAATGGGCAATGGCTAATATTAAAGCTATGCCTGTATTGCGTTACAAGCAAACTGACACAGAAGGCAGACAAGCACCAACGCCTGTAAGATTACAACCAGAACCACCACCCGCAGGTGTTATGTCAGCATTACAAGGCATGAACCAAGATTTAATGGCTGTAGTAGGTATCTTTGATCCTGGACAATTGCCACAAGGACAACAATCAGGCAAAGCATTACAAGGTCAACAGCAACAAGCTGATATGACTAACTTTCACTACTATGACAATCTGACTCGCTCAATACGTCATACAGGTCGTATTATTCTTGATCTAATCCCTAAAATCTATGACCGTCAACGTGTAATGCGTATTATTGGCGATGATGGTAAGCCTGATATGGTTACTATTAACGAGCAAGGTCAAGACGAACAAGGCGTGTCTAAGGTCTTAAACGATGTAACTGTAGGCGAATATGACGTAGTAATGGAAACAGGCCCTGGCTACAATTCTAAACGTCAAGAAGCCGTAGATTCTATGATGGGCTTATTAGGTGCTGATCCTACATTGATGCAAACTGCTGGTGATCTAATCTTCCGCAATATGGACTTCCCAGGCGCAGAAATCATTGCAGACAGACTTGCAGCATCTAATCCTATGGCGCAAATTGACGATAAGTCACCTATTCCACCGCAAGTACAGATGCAGTTGGCTCAGAGCAAACAACAGATTCAACAGCTTCAACAGCAAATTCAAGCTGAAGAAATGGATAAGAAATATCGTGCTACTGTTCAACAGCAAGTACAAGAAGCTGAAACTCAGCGTGAGAAGATGCGTTTAGATGTTAAGCGTGAAGATACTCAAATGCGTACTGATACACAAGCGCATGACACAGTTATTAAGACTCAGACTCAATTAGAAGTAGAGCAGTTAAAAGCGCAAGTAGCTATCTTGCTTGCAAATATGGATCATAAACAAGCTGAATTAGCTAACGCAGAAACAACAGAAAGGGCCATCTAATGCCAACCGTAACCTCAGAAAATCGTGAACAGTTTAATAAAGAACACATGGAAAAAAAGTCAGGCACTCCAATGTCTGAAAGAACTGCACCTGTTCACATGGGTAATTGGATGAAAAAATATGAACAAAATGAAGATAAAAATTATCATTCAGAAAATGTAGTGCGTTTAGCTAATTTAGTTGGTCATCTTCCGCACCATGAAGAAGCAATGGAAATTATGAAACGTCATCATGCTAGTGATGAAGGAATTTCAGAAAAAGACTACAAAAGACGTATGGAAATACATAAAAAACATTGGCCTAAAGCTGAATCTATGCACAAAGAATGGCAAAAAAAGAATAAGTAATGTTGTAAATACGCAACACTTATGATATAAATGAATTTGTAGCACCTACCTGTGGGATCACAGGGTTAATTCTTGGAGTTTTCCATGTCAGAAGCAAATGTAGTAAGAACCGCAGAAAATGTAGTAACAAGCGATAATTTAGCTGAATTTCATGCTAATAAACTTGGTTTAGCTAGTGATGATGCCCCTGTTGCGGCTGAAGCAGTCGAGGAAACTCCTGATTCAGAGCCAACAATCAAGGCTGAAGCTGAGAGTGAACCAGAGGCAGAAGATGAAGCGCAAGTAACAGACAAGCCTAAACAAAATCCCAAACTTGAAAAACGATTTTCTGAGCTTACAAAACGAGCCAAACAAGCTGAGGCCGACAAAGTAAACTTAGAAGCACGTTTACAAGAACTTGAGAGCAGACAAACCCCTGCAACCCAACAAGTTGATCCTGTCATCGAAAAACCACAAGCATCGCAGTTTAATGATGCTTTTGAATACGCTGAAGCATTAGCTGAATGGAGCGCAGAAAAGGCATTAGAACAGCGTGATATACAAGAACAGCAACGCAAAGTAGATGAACAGAGAAACGAAGTAATCAAGTCGTGGTCTGCAAAACTCGAAGCTGCTAAAGCTGATCTTCCTGACTTTGACGATATGGTAGCTTCTAGCAATGTACAAGTACGAGATGAAGTACGAGATGCAATCCTAGAATCAGATGTAGGCCCACAAATCCTATATCACCTAGCATCAGATGACGATTACGCTAATAAATTGGCAGCAATGCCGACTAATAAAGCACTCAAGGAATTAGGGAAATTGGAAGTTCAGTTTGAGCGTAAAGAAGCTCCTATTGAGAAAAGCGAACCTGTTGCTAGAAGTAAAGCACCAGCACCGATTAAGCCAATCACAGCAGGAAAAGGAACGTCTGACGTTCTCATTGACGGAAATGGTGCATTTCATGGCACATACGCTCAATGGAAAGCTGCAAGACAGGCTAAACGGATACGCTGATAAACCCAATATTTAATAAAGGAAATAAATCATGGCAAATAATTTGCTAACCATTTCCAAGATCACTAACGAAGCATTGATGGTCTTGGAAAACGAATTAACATTTACATCTGAAGTTGACCGTAACTATGATGATCAATTCGCTGTAGTTGGCGGTAAAATTGGTAACACAGTTAACGTTCGTAAACCAGGTCGCTTCATTGGTACAACAGGCCCAGCTTTGAACGTAGAAGATTTCAACGAAACTTCAGTTCCTGTAACCCTATCAACCCAGTTCCATGTGGATAAACGTATGTCCACATATATCCACTAAGGATATTGGCAAAATTTCTTCTGATTGACTTGGAAGCCCAGAAGTGGGCGACAGGGCGCAAGCAAGGCAACTGTGCAGCGTGAACGACTAAGTGAAGAAACCCTGAAATGGGATGCGATAGTCTGAACATTGGTATAACTTAACAAGAAACCGATGAGAGCGACCTGAAGCGGAAGCTCCACTACAGAACACCGTAGGGGTAACAGAATGACACAATTCACAACACAAGACTTGGCGTTAAGCCTTGATATGTTTTCGGACAGAGTTTTGAAGCCTGCTGTTGCTGCTATCGCCAACAAGATTGACCGTGATGGTACTTTGCAAGCTGCTAACAACACAGCTAACATCGTTGGTACTGCTGGTACGCCCCCAACAGGTTTAATTACCTATTTGACGGCTGCTGCTTACCTTGACTCTGAAGGCGCACCTCGTGATGGTCGTAGATCATGTATCGTTGAGCCGTTCACTTCCGCTACTATCGTTGACAGCTTGAAAGGCTTATTTGTGCCACAAGAAGCTATTGGCGAACAGTATCGTAAGGGTTTGATGGGTCGTGACTCTGCTGGTATGAATTGGAAAATGGATCAGAACGTAGTAGCTCACCAATTTGGTAGCTTTGCTGGTTCTGCAACTATTACTGGTTCAAGCGGTTTCTTGACAAGTGGTTGGGCTTCTAGCTCTAACATCACTTTGACATTAACTTCTGGCGTTAGCTTAAATCAAGGCGATACATTTACAATCGCTGGCGTTTATGCAGTTAACCCACAAAACCGTCAAGCCTATGGTTCAAACAAGTTGCGTAACTTTGTAGTTAATACAGCAGTTAGCGGTTCAGGTGGTACTATTTCTGTAAACGTAAGCCCTGCGGTTATTACTGCTGGTCAGTTCCAGAACGTATCTATTCCTACTGCTCTGTCAACAGCTACAGTTAACTTCTTTAACCAATCTGGTACTGTTTCCCCACAAAACATCATCATGCACCGCAATGCGTTTACTCTAGCAGTAGCCGATCTTGAGTTGCCAGAGGGTGTTCACTTTGCAGGTCGTGCAAGCGACAAGGAAATCGGTCTGTCAATGCGTGTAGTTCGTCAATACACCATTAACAATGACTCAATTCCTACACGTCTTGACGTTCTGTATGGTTGGGCTAATTTGTATCCTGAACTCGCTTGCCGTGTTGCAGCTTAATTCACGAATAACGAAAGGAAACTATAATGTCTAATCCAGGCCCAGCAGTAACCACTTCGATTCACCCACAAGTTTTAGGCTCTAACCAAGCATTGCGTTTGATCGCAACTGCTCAAGGTGTTAGCCTCGCAACTTTAGGTGATACCGCAGTTAACGTAATTGATGTAACTAGCTATGTACCAGTATCCGTTATTACGGCTAACTGTAACAATGCTGGTGCAGCAGTATCCACAGCAAGCACCTATTTAGGTGTTTACACAGGCTTAGCAGGTACAGGTACAGCCGTATATACCAAAGCTGCTTTAGCAACTAACACAACTACTGCTAACGCATCGGTTGTAGCTGCAACTTTAGTAGCAAGTGCAACATCTGCTCAAACTTTGTATGTAAACGTATCTTCTGCTGCTGTAACAGGCACAATTGACGTATATGTATATGGTTACGACTTGTCAGCACAGTAATTTGTTGTAAAATAGAAGCCCAACCCCTAAAAAGGTTGGGTTTTTAACATTCTGAGGGGGCTTATGAAAAATGTAATGATTGCCATGCCTTGCTATTCAGCAAAGGTACACTTTCCTACCATGCGTTCTATTTTGCTTGATGCTATTAATATTATTGGTCGTGGAGATAAATTCTGTATTGCTGAAGATATTGGAAATAGCGATATAGCAGGATCAAGAGGAGCATTATTTGGTGCTTTTGTACGTTCTAATTGCGATACGCTAGTTTTTGTTGATGATGACGTATTTTGGGAGCCAGGAGCATTAATTAAGTTAATTGACTATCCTGTAGATGTAGTAGGTGGTATTTACCCTAAGAAGCAAGAGCCTATGGAATGGCCTTTTAAAATTGCCGAAAAAGAAGAATATCGTAATGATCCTGAAACAGGATTAATGGAAGTTTTAGGGCTTCCTGGTGGTTTTTTAAAGATTAGTAAAGATTGTGCTTTAAAGATGATTGGGGCATATCCTAGACAAACATTGCGTAGCGTAAGTGAAAACAGTCAATTTTGGCCTGTATTTGACCCTTATGAAACTCCTGACGGCAATCGTTTAAGTGAAGATTTCAGCTTTTGCCAAAGATGGATAGATATAGGTGGCAAAGTATGGGCAAATCTTGAATTTGAATTAGGTCATATCGGTTACAAAACTTTTAAAGGAAGTTGTGGAAAACACTTGAGGGAAGCACAAAACAATGTAAAATAGTTGCAGTATTACAACACTCACCTTTGCAAAGGGACAAATTATGTCAAGCACTACCGTTACTCGTGGTAATTCCCACGAAACTTTTTACATTACTCCATCCATTACTCCTGCTGCTGTAGCCGCAAATACTTCTGCTGCTCAGACTTTTAGCGTTGGTGGCTTACAAACTACCGATTTTGTGCTTGTTCAAGGCTATCAAGGAGCACAAACTACAGGTATTGTTATTGCTGAATCTGATTGCTTAACTGCTGGCGTACTATCAATACAGTTCGCAAACGTAACAACTGGTAGCGCAACACCTGCTTCTGGCTTGTATGCGGTTCAAATTACTCGTTTAGAAGGCCCAGCACCCTCTACTGCTGTTTAAGGATAAATCATGGCAAACGTATCAGCTTATAGATTTGTTGGCCCTACAACGGCTATTGCAGTAACTACAGCTAGTTCGACTTCTGTAACAATTACCCCTTTAGGTAATGATCAAGCGAACTTTTGTGGCTTTTTAAACGTAGGTACAACACCTATTGCTATTACTATTGCTCCAGCCGTTGCAGGAACTACGACAACTGCTGCGGCAGCCGTTCTTCCTACAGGTGGAAATAGCTCTAACAGTTTTGTTCTAGGTATCTCAATGTCACAACCTACCGTGATTGCAGTACCGCCTAGCTTTGCTATTACTGCTATTGGCGCAGCTAATACGCTGTATGTATTGCCTATGGTTGATCAAAACTAAGGATAATTATGTCAAATTTTAACGGTGTAGCATCAGTTTCAACGACTAATATTGTCCCAGTTCAAGCGCAGTTTGATTCTTCTGGTAATTGTTTGGGTCTTATTGGGCCAGGTGGAGTATTTTTTTCACCGCCATTAACTTCAGATACTATTACTGGTGCAACCATTGATAACAGCACAATTGGAGCAACTACACCTTCTACTGTAAATGCAACCAATGTATCAATAAACGGCAAATTGCACGTTTCTGCTACTGCACCTACGATTGCATCAGGTTTTGGTACAAGCCCTACGATTACAGCATTTAATTCATCAGCATTTAAAATTGTAGTTGGTACAGGTGGCGCAGCAAATGGTGTTATCACATTTCCTGCCGCACCTAATGGTTGGGTAGTATATGCACAAGACGTTACTAGCGGAACATCATTATTTTTACAGCAAACTGCAAGCACTACAACTTCTGCTACTTTAACAAGTTTTAGCATTACTTTAGGTACTGCTGCAAACATGACTGCTGGCGATACGATTATAGTAATGGCATTTCCTTATTAAGGATTAATATGGCTACTGGCCCAGCGTTAACGCAAGATCAAAATATCCTGCCTGTACAGGCTTATTTTAATTTAGACGGTACATTTAATACATTTATTGGTCAGGGCGTACCATTTACTGTCCCTGTAAGCGGTGCAGTAACTAATGCAACCATTACAAATAGTACGATTAATAGTACAACTATTGGTGCTACAACCCCTAGTACAGGGGTTTTTACTAATATAGCTACAACTACAGGCACGATTTCAACAACGCCTTCAAGCTCTACAGACATTGCTAATAAGCTGTATGTTGATACAGTTGCTTTAGGTATTAGTTGGAAAGAGCCTGCACAAGCAGCAACTACAGCCAACATTACGCTATCAGGGCTTCAAACAGTTGATACAGTCGCTTTAGCGGCAGGTAACATAGTCTTAGTTAAGAATCAGACAAACGCTGCTCAAAACGGCATTTACGTGGCTTCTAGCGGTGCTTGGTTTTATGCCCCTGGTTCTACTACTTGGGCGCAATATGTTGGCGCAATCATTTTTGTAGATGGTGGCGGTCAAGCAGGAAGCCTTTGGTATAACCTAGCTCAACCTGGTGGTACTTTAGGCACTACTGCAATGACATGGAGCAATTTCTCTTTGTCAGGTGTATATACAGCAGGTACAGGGTTAACATTATCTGGCTCAACATTTAGTATTACCAATACTGCAGTAACCGCAGGTTCTTATGGCTCTGCTTCAAGCGTTCCTACTTATACAGTTAACGCTCAAGGTCAATTAACTGCTGCAAGCAATACAGCAATCGCTATTAATGGCAATCAAATCACTAGCGGTACAGTAGGTTCTAGCTATATCAGCGGCTCATATACAGGTATTACAGGCGTTGGTACGCTAACTGCTGGTACATGGAATGGCTCTACTATTACTGTTCCGTATGGCGGAACTGGCGTTACTAGCTTAAGTGGTATTGCTTACGGAAATGGTACTTCAGCATTTACAGCAGCGACAGGCTCACAAATTGCTTCAGCAATCGGCACAACTGCCGTAACTAATGCTACCAACGCTACAAATATAGCTGGTGGTGCAGCAGGTCAAGTACCTTATCAAACTGGCGCAAGCACTACAGCATTTACTGCCACAGGTACATCAGGTCAAGTATTAACTAGCGCAGGCGCAGGAACTCCTACTTGGACAACTCCTACAACTGGCACAGTAACATCAGTAAGCGGTACAGGAACAGTTAATGGCATTACTCTTACAGGCACAGTAACTTCTACTGGAAACCTTACTTTAGGCGGTACTTTAGGAAGCATTGCAAACAGTCAGCTTACTAATAGTTCTATTACTTTTGGTTCTACTGCTGCTGCTTTAGGCACTACTGTTAGCGCTTTAAATGGTGTATCTATCGGTGCTACAACAGCTTCAACAGGTGCATTTACTTATGCCTCTTTAAGCTCAACTACTAGCACTACACCTGTTTTATCGTTTAATGCTTCTAATGCTTCTTTTGCTAGTGGTGCAACTATATCAGGTAATTATTTACAGTTTTTGTTGCAAAACAAATCAAATACGGCTGGCGCATCTACAAACTATGTATTAAGCAATGATCTAGGCACAGACTCTACATATTATGGCGAGTTTGGTATGAATTCCTCAGTATTTAGCGCATCTACCCCTAGCGATTTCTTTAGTATTAACAATGGCATTTATTACTCAGGCCATGATGGTGACATATCCATAGGCTCTGGCAATGGTTATAAAACCTATTTTGCTTGGGGTACAACAGGTCAATCTGCCCATGTAATCAATGCTTCAGGTGCTATTGGTTTATCTACAAACTTAGGCACAACCCCTGCATTAAGTGGCACAACAGGTTACGGCACAAGCGGTCAAGTATTAACATCAGGCGGTAGCGCAGCAGCCCCTACTTGGACTACAGTTACATCAGGCATCACAATTACTGATGACACAACTACTAATGCGACTCGTTATTTAACGCTGACAAGTGCTACAAGCGGCACAATTACAGGTGAATATACTTCATCTACTAAACTGCAATTTAACCCTTCTACAGGCGCTTTAACGACTACTAGCCTTACTCCTACAAACGCATTAGCGGCAGGATATGGCGGCACTGGATTAACAAGCCCAGGTGCAAGCGGTAATGTTTTGACTTCAAACGGAACATCTTGGGTAAGCTCTGCTCCTACAGCAACTTCCGCTAATAATTTATCAGGTGGTTCTGCTGGTGTAATTCCTTTTCAAACTGGAAGTGGTACAACTTCATTTACTTCTGCAGGAACATCAGGTCAAGTATTAACAAGTGCTGGTACAGGTACTCCAACTTGGTCTACTCCTAGTGCTGGAGCTATGACTTTGATTAGTACATTAACTGCTTCTTCTAGCGCAGATTTACATTGGACTGGACTTAGTGGATATAATAATTATTTATTAATTTTTGATAATTTGCAAATTAGTTCAGCAAACGCTAAAATTTACATGCAAGTAGGAACTGGCGCTGGACCAACATATTTAACATCTAATTATGGTCAGTCTATTTTGTATCAATCCGCTGGTGGTGCAAACACTATTCAAGGAACTGGGTATGGTTATTTAACCTTAACTCCCGCTGGAATTTCTGCTTCTGGAGCATTTACAGGAGATACTGCTGGTGTAAATGGAAGCGCAACTTTAAATGGATTTTTAACTCAATATTTTTCTTTAGAAGGTGTTGCTCAATATGCTTCTTTAAGTCAAGCATCACAAATAAATTCTAGTGGTGGTGGTGTTCAGTATTCAACTTCAGGACCTTATACAGCATTTAAAATGTACCCAACAGCAGGAAACATTACCTCTGGCACAGCATCTCTTTACGGCATCTCATCTTAATTAAGGAAACATCATGGCAGACTTAAACTCAGAAATCATTGCTTACTTATCAGTAAACAAAATCGCTTATACCGCTGGTGACTACCAAACTGGTCAGCCTGAAGGACAAGCTAATCAAATCCTATCTTGGAATACAGATAAGTTAGGTGCAGAGCCGAACCAAGCGCAACTTGATGCCGCTTATCCTGTATGGGAAGGTCAGCAAATTCAAGCTCAAAACTCAGCTACAGCACAACAATTATTAGCTGCTACTGATTGGACATCTATTCCTGATGTTGCTAACTCAGCAGTATCTAATCCATACTTGACTAATCAAGCAGCTTTCTTGGCATACCGTAGTCAAGTAAGAGCTATTGGTGTAAATCCTCCTACAACTCCTGCTACATTCCCTACTGCCCCTACTGCAACTTGGTCAAACTAATGGAATGGAAAATTACCGATATTACTGTTGAGAATGATGCGTTGATTGCAGCGCATTATTTTGTATCTTTATCTGATGATAAAAACACAGTAGAAACTCAGGGCGAATGGACATTTTTAGAGCCTCGCAACAAAGTACCATTTAATGAGCTAGAAGAACGCTTTGTTGTTCAATGGATTGAAGAAGAAGCTAGTAAAGATGGCTCAAATATCATAAAATCTAACCTAGAACAGCAATTGCAAGCATTAAATAGCGAAAAAAGCATTTTGCCGTGGGTTAAACCAACCTTTAAACCAAATATAGGACTATAACCATGTCATCTACTATTAACGCTTCTTCTGCTGGTATTGTTGAAACAGCCGATTCTAGCGGTACTTTACAGTTACAAACAGGCGGTCAATCTGCTTTATACATTGATGCTTCACAAAACATTACCATTCCTAAAAACTTAACAGTTCAAGGAACACTTACATTCTCAGGCGGTGGTGGTGGCGCAGTAACTACTGTTTCAGGTGGTTCTACAGGTTTAACACCTAGCACCCCAGCTTCAGGAAACGTAGTTTTAGGCGGTACTTTACTATATTCAAGCGGTGGCACAGGATTAACTTCTACAGGTTCTTCAGGCAATTTCTTAACCTCTACAGGCTCTGGTTGGGCATCAACATCCCCTGCTACTGCTATTTCTACTGCAAGTTTAAGCAGCGCAACATTTTCAAGCGTAGTTAGCTGTGGCGGTCTATCTTGTTCAGGCACAGTTGTAGCTACAACAGGATTACAAATTGGTTCTACTGCTGGTTTTGGTATGGACATCAACGCTGGTTATACAGAGATTTTGTGTAATGGTGCTGGCTCATTAAAACTTGATGGTTCAGGCGATATTATTATTAATGGCCCTATTGCACAAAAAACAACAGGCACAACTTGGAGCAATCCATCTGATATTCGTCTAAAAGATAACATTCAGCCATTTACAGATGGTTTAGAAAAAATCCTACAGGTAAACCCTAAGACATGGACTTACAATGGTTTAGCCCATACAAACAAAGGTCAAGCTGGTCTAGGTGTTATTGCTGACGAAATTCAAACTGTATTGCCTAATACTGTAAGCACTTATTCAGTAAAACTAAATCCAACTGATGAATTAAATACTGATGTTAAACAGTTTGACGCTACTGAAATCACTTGGTTATTGGTAAACGCAGTTAAAGAGTTATCCGCAAAAGTAGATGCACAAGCAGCACAAATTACAGCTTTGAACGCTAAAGTAGGTATCTAATTATGGCTAAAGCCTTAGACATTATCAGTCGTGCTTTAAAAGATATTGGCGCATTAGAAGCTGGTGAAACACCATCTGCTGATGCAGTCCAAGATGCTTTTGATATGCTCAATGATATGGTTGGGCAATGGTCTAATGAAGATATGATGGTTTTTTATAAAAATGAAATCATCTTTCCTATTACAGCAGGACAAACTCAATATACTATCGGCCCAGGTGGTCAAATCGGTTGTAGTTTTGTAGGCTCAATTGCAGGCAATATTTTAACTATTACTGCAATTAACTCAGGCGGTATATCAATAGGTCAAACTATTACAGGGTTAGGCGTAACTGCTGGTACTAAGATTGTTCAGTTTTTAACAGGTGCAGGTGGCAACGTAAACGAAGTAGGAACATATCTAGTTAATATTCCACAGAGCTTATCTAGTTTGACGTTTACAGGCTACTATCAACGCCCATTAACCATTAATTCAGCGTTTGTGCGTATCAATACAAACTCTAATGGCATACCTATTGTTAATGGTGGTTTAGATTATCCAATTTCAATCTTAAACGTAGAAGATTACCAAATGATTGGTTTAAAGACTTTAAATGGGCCTTGGCCTAAAGCTCTTTACTACCAACCTACAGAAACACTAGGTAACATCTTTGTATGGCCCAATCCATCGCAAGGTGAAATGCACATATTTGCTGATAATATTTTTAGCGAATTTACCACCATTTATGATGATATTAATTTGCCACAAGGCTATACAATGGCACTTAGATGGTGTTTAGCAGAACGTTTAATGCCTATGTATGGCAAGGCTTCAGCAACACAAATAACAATGATTAATGGCTTTGCAGCACAAGCTAAAGCAACAGTTAAACGCACTAATATGCGCCCAGTTCAATCTGCTCGTTTTGCTGATGCTATGTTAGCTTCACGCCAAAAGGACGCAGGTTTTATACTTTCAGGGGGCTTCTTCCGCTAAGGTTCGATCTTGAGTGGTGCATAATTAGCCCATGACATTTTATATATATCAACACCGCAAAGCTGACTCCAACGAAATATTCTATGTTGGCAAAGGCAAAGGCACACGCTTAAATCAAAGCAAAGGTCGTAATGAATATTGGCATCGTGTAGTTGCTAAACATGGATTTATTGCAGAACATATTGCACAAAATTTAGATGAAGAATTGGCCTTTCTTGCTGAAATGGAAGCCATTGATGTTTACCGCAGGCGTGGGATTAAATTAGTAAATGCCACAGATGGTGGCGAAGGTGCATCTGGTTATAAACACACAGAAGAACATAAAGCCAGCCTTAAAGGCAATAAAAATGGCGCATCTTCTTGGGGAATGACTTTTAAAGGAAAAAAGCATACTAAAGAATCTTGCGAACAAATGTCTTATGCTCGTATTGGCAATAAAAATAAACTTGGAAAAAAAGTATCAGAAGAATCTAAACAAAAAATGAGCGCAGCAAAACTTGGCAAACCAATTGTTGCAAAACGTATTTTATCTTTAGATAAAGTATTAGAAATTCGTCAACGTGTCGGATATAGGAATATTGCTATGCTTGCAAGAGAATATGGCGTGGGAGAATCTACAATTAGAAGAATCCGTGATGGCGAAGCGTATAAGGATGTTAAATAAATGGCAGATTTTGGTTTTGTTGGGGCTAGTTATGAAGCACCATCTTTGTATCAAGACAGCCAAGAGTGTATAAATTGGCGGCCTGAGATTGATCCATCTAAAGCTCAAGGTTCAAGAGGCGTTGTTGCTTTATATCCTACTCCTGGTCTTACTTCAATTGTAGCGTTATCAGCGCAATCCCCTGTTAGGGGAATGAGAACATTAGCTGGTGGCACATATATGATTGCAGTTTGCGGTCAATATGTTTATGCAATGGATTCTTCTTATGCGCCTTATGTAATTGGTATTTTAAATAGCGGTACAGGTCAAGTAGGCATTACAGATAACGGTATTAACGTTTATATTGTTGACGGAACTTATCGTTATACATGGAGAATTTCTCAGCCTGATGCTTGTTCATTTACAGGCACAATTTCAGGAACTACTCTAACTGTTTCTCAAGTCAGAGAAGGAACAATTAAAGTAGGTCAATCTTTATATGGCGTAGGAATAGGTTTAGAAACGGTTATTACTAGCTTTGGTTCAGGATCAGGCGGTGTAGGCACATATAACATTAATACTTCATACACCATATCAACATCCCAGCTTTTAAACACTAATGGCGGTGGTGCAATCTTTACAGGTTCTATTGGGACAACGTCTTTGACTGTTACAGCCGTAACAAGTGGTGTTTTATACCCAGGTCAAACAATCGTAGGCACAGGGGTTACCCCTAATACTATTATTACCGCTTTAGGCTCTGGCACAGTATTAAGTCAAACCATTGCAAGCGGTGGTACAGGATACGCTTTAAATGACCTTATAACGGTTTTGGGCGGTGTTTATGGCAGTAGCCCAGCTACATACAAAGTAACAGCAATAACGACAGGTGGCGTGGTTTCAGGGCTTTCTATGACGTTTGCTGGTGCTTATACATCTGTTCCTTTAAATCCTGCATCTACAAGTACAAATGGTGCTGGCACAGGGTTAACCCTAACGCTTACAACAGGCACAGGCACAGGCGATACAGGTAACTATCTTATTAATTTTAGTCAAACTGTTTCGTCTGAAACAATGTATGCCGTGGAGTTTTCAGTATTGCCTAGTTCTGATGGTGCTTTTACAGGCGGTTCTTCAGTCGATGTTGTAGATAATTACTTTGTTTACAACGATCCTAATACCCAACAATGGGCAGCTTCTAATCTTCTTAGCCCAATTACTTATGGTTTAAGTTATGCAAGCAAGTTTACTGGGCCTGATAATTTAGTATCTTTAATTACAGATCATGGTCAAGTCTATCTATTGGGTGAAAATACTTCAGAAGTATGGTCTGATGTAGGAACATTCCCATTTCCATTTCAAAGAATTCCAGGCAGTTCTAGTCAACATGGTTTAGCAGCCAAGTTTTCTGTAGCTAGACTTGGCAATTCTTTTGCATATTTGGCTAAAAATAATCGTGGGCAATCAGAAATTGTAATGATGAATGGCTATTTCCCACAAAGAATTTCAACCCACGCTGTAGAAAACACCTTAGTCAACCAATATGTTGAAGATGCTGTAGCTTATACATATCAGCTTGAAGGTCACGAAGTCTATGTGCTTTCATTCCCTACAATTGATTTAACATGGGCTTATGACGTTACTACACAACTCTGGCACAAATGGTTATATGTCGATACAAACAATATCTATCATCGTCATCGTTCTAATTGCGCTACTGTATTTAATGATTCCGTATTAGTTGGCGATTGGGAAAATGGTCATATTTACCAATTAGACCCTACAAACTATACTGATAATGGTGATGAAATTCGCAGATTGCGTAGAGCACCCCATTTAGTTACAGACTTACAACGTCAGTATTTTGATGAATTTCAGATTCAATTTCAGCCAGGAGTAGGGCTTTCAGGAATTGGAGTTACATCAGGCAATAATTCTATATCTTCTACAACAGGAAGTCCTGCCCCTGTATATGTAGATACATTGACTACAAGCTATGCTCCATCGCCATATACGATTGCCCCAAGCACTTCCCAAACGATTGCTTTTGGCGATACATTTATTATTTATCCCCCAACGCCAGGTCAAACGACAACTGTTCAATCGCCTTATATTATTGTTCCATCTAGCGTTATTACAGTTGCTCCTAATAATGTATTAATTGTTCAGCCAGGCAGCGTAGTAGTCCCTTTTGACACTACCAATCCACAAGCTATGCTACGTTGGTCAAACGATGGTGGCTCAACTTGGAGTAATGAGCATTGGACAGGCATTGGCAGAATTGGTAAATATACTAATCGTGCAATGTGGCGCAGACTTGGATGGTCAAGGGATCGTATTTTTGAAGTAGTGGTTACTGATCCTGTTAAAGCAGTAATCGTATCTGCTAACTTAAAAGCATCAGAAGGGGAAAATTGATGGCAAATGATATTTGGGGATCAACTCAGGGCAATCCCTATCCTGTAACCCCTTTAGTTGACGATCAGACAAAAATGCCTACAAGGGCATGGCAGCAATGGTTTTTAAACTTATTAAACTTTAGCTCTGCTACTAACGCTACTAAAGGTACAGGTACTTTGCCTAGTAATCCGCAAGGTTTTATTAACATTACCGTACAAGGTAAACCTTATAAAGTGCCTTATTACAATGTCTGATATAACCCTTTCATTGCGTGAAAAAACTGAAAAATTGCAAGAAATTCTTTTGCAAATGCCTCAAGCTGATGTTAAGTTTTTGCATGATTTTGAACCTGGAAAATATATTAGAACAATGATTGCTCCACCGTGGTCAGTTATTGTAGGAGCTGAACATAAAACCCCATACAAAGTAAAACTTGTAAAAGGCACAATTTCAGTAAATATAGACAATGAAATTCACACTTTAGTTGCTCCAATTGAATTTGATGCTCCAGCAGGAATTAAACGAGTGGGCAGAGTATTTGAAGAAGAACTTATTTGGGTTGATGTATATGAAAATTTAGATGATTGTAAGGACATTCTTGCTATTGAGGACAGATTATATGTTATTCCTGAGTGTGGGTTAATGTCTAATAGAGTTTTAGAGCATAAAACAGAGCAAAAAGATGCCGAAAAACTTAACAATAGCATTAAAATACTATTAATTAATAATCTTGGTTTTAAGGATTAGGAGAAGGATTATGGCAGGCGGAATAACAGCAGCAGTAATTGGTGGCACAGCCCTTTTAGGCTCTGCTTACATGAGTTCGCAAGGAGCGCAAAATGCTGCTAATACACAAGCTAATGCTGCTTCAGCACAACAAGCTAATTTATTAGCTGCTGGACAAACTGCATCTAAACAATTTGACCCTTATTCAGCACAAGGAACTACTGCATTATCTAATCTTGCTTCTAATAACGCTTATTTTAATAATCAATTTAACAATCAAGATTTAAATGCTAATTTAGCTCCTAATTATGCTTTTCAGTTACAACAAGGTCAACAAGGTCAAAATGCAGCTAATAATGCTACAGGCGGCATAGTTGGCGGTAATGCTCAAAAAGCCCTACAAGATTACACTCAAAATTACGCTGGCACTGCTTATCAAAACGCATTTGCTAACTATCAAACTCAACGTGGCAATATTAACGCTATGAATATGGGTGGAGCAAATTTAGGTTTAGCAGGCGCTACTGGTTCTGCAAACGCTCAACTTGGAACAGCTACAAACGTGGCAAATCTTGGTATTGGTTCTGCAAACGCTACTGCTGCTAGTCAAATTGCACAGGGCAATATTTATGGTGGAGTGGCTAATACAGCAGCAAACGTAGCTGGATATACAGCTTTAAATAATATGAATAATCCTCAAACACAATTAACTGCTGGTGGATATGGTTCTAATGCTGTAAGTAATTTTACAAATAATCAATCTACCAATCCTAATTCATCATCATTTATTGGGCCATCTTCATCTTTGGCTAATTATGTACCAGCTTAAGGAATAAATATGGCAATCGGCACAAGCGGACTTTCAGTACCATCAATAGGTCAAACTATTGATCCTAGTATTTATGGAAATAAAGAAGCTCCTAAAGGCATGAGTTTAAGCGACATAGTTAATATTAGCCGTGGTTCTGTTGCATTGCAAAAAGAAAAGGCTTTGTTGCAACCTGGAATTGAAGCTGGTGAAGCTGCATCAAGACAAGCAATTGCTCAAGCAAATACAGCAGAACTTGAAAATAAACAAAAACATTTAGCGGCAGCATCACAACAAGTTCAAAGACTTTTAGGTAAAAAAGATTTAAATCGTGAAGATATTATTGATAATATTACTGAACACGCTAAAAACTTTAATACTCCGCCTAGTGTAGTAGCACAAGCAATTGCTAAAATTCCAGAAAAAGGAACTCCATTAGATTATCAGGCTTATTTAGCATCAGGTTTGGCTGCAAATTTGTCAACACAATCTCAATTAGAAGCTCTTTATCCAAAAGTTGGTCAAATTGATGTTGGTGGAAATATTGTTTCTACTTCACAAGGAAATCCATTGTTGGCATCAGAAACTCCTGGAGTTCCCACAGGGCCATATTTACAAAAATCGCTTGCTCCACAAGTTGCCACTTCTCCTACAGGAGGCCCAATGGCTTTTGGCGGTGGTGGTGTTCCACAAGCAGGAAATCTTGAAAATAGACCAGTTCAAGTTCAGGTAGCACCTGCAGGAGGTGGAGCAACTGCTACAGGTATGCAACAAACTGCGCCTAAAACCAATGCACCTCAAGGTGGTGGTGTCACAGCGCAATCTATGAATCAACCAAAAGGTGGTTCATCTGCTGTTCCTTATGTTCCTGGTGAACCTTATGATGCGTTTAGAGTTCGTGCAGGAGAAGTAGCAAAAATGCCTAGAGCAGCTTCAGAAGCATTAAATATTAATAATGCTGATGCTATTCCTAATGCTCGTTATACCAACGAGAAAATACAAAAAATGTTGGATAATCCCAATTTGAATATTGGCCCGATTGCTGATGCTATTGCAAAACAAACGGGCGGTATTGGTTTAAGTGCAGATCAACAAGAAATTATGAAGTATCTTGAACAACGTATTCGCATGGAGTCTGCTAGAACTAATCAAGATCAATCTTCACAAAGAACAGCTTTTGGTTCATTCGGAACGCAAAAGAATGCTTTGCGTGAAATTCTTTACAAAGATAATGGCAATCTCGCTGGTCAAGAATTGTATCAACGTGGCATTTTAAATCATGCTGGAGATATTAATAGACCTAATCTTCAATCTGTAAATGAATTTAACAATCAATTTGCAAAATTAAATGATCCTAGAGTTGCACATTTAATTGGTGTTATTGGAGATAAGTCTATAAAAGATTTAACTAAAGCAGATAAACAACATTTAGCAAAAGAATTTGCTGGTATGTCTGATAGCCAAATTCAAGAGTTAATGAATAAACGTCAAAAATTACTTGATTTAGTAGGAAAATAATGGGAATTACAGCTCAAGACCTATCTAGCATTATTAAAGGTGGAAAAACAGAAGAATCTGCTCCACCCATAAGTTCTCAAGATATTTCTGATATTTTAAAAAATACTTCACAAGAAGGAATGGATTGGTCTGATGTTCCTATTCAGGCAATTACTAATGTTCCAAAAAGTGCAATTGAGTTTGGTAAAAATATTTATGAAGCTGTTAGACATCCATTAAGAACTGCTAGCGGTGTAATGGATTTAGCGGCAGGAACATTGCACAACATTACTCCTAGTCACGTTGCAGAATGGATTGATAAAGCAGATTGGAATCCAGACGCAAGCGAAAGAGCTGTTCAAACAGCAAACGCAGTAGGTCATTTATATAAAAACAGATACGGAACTAGCGAAGGTTTTAAAGAAGCATTAGCTACTGATCCTGTAGGAGTTGCTAGTGATGTTGCAACATTAATGTCTGGCGGATCAACATTAGCAAGCAAAGTTGGTGCAGTAGAAAAAGCAGTCAATTTAGCAAAAAATGCTGGTGTTCCAGAAAAAGCAATTGAAACTGCTGGTAAAGTTGCAGAAAACATTAATCCTGTAACTGGGACAGCTAATGTAGTAAGCGCAGTTGGTAAACCATTATTAGGCTCGTTGACTGGCGTTGGTTCAGAAAATATTGCTAATGCTGCAAAAGCGGGATATGCAGGAGATATTTCTTTTGTAAATCAAATGCGTGGCAATGCACCCATGAATGCCCCATTAGATGCTGCAAGGTCAAATTTGGCAGCAATGAGAGAAAATAAAAGCAATGCTTATCGGTCTGGCATGACAGACATTACAGGTGATAAATCTGTTTTAGGTTTTAATGATATTGATGCAGCGTTGCAAAAAGCTAAAGATTCAATTTCGTTTAAGGGCAAAGCAAAAGATGATGTTGCATTAAAAAATCTTGATGATTTGTCTAAAGAAATTAATGCTTGGAGAAATTTAAATCCTGCTGAATATCATACTCCTGAAGGCTTAGACGCTTTAAAGCAAAGAATTGGAGCAATAACAAATCGAATTCCATATGAAGAAGCAAACTCAAATCGTATTGGCGGTGATGTTTACAACGCTGTTAAAGATACTATTTCTGCTCAAGCTCCTAAATATGCTGAAGTAATGAAAGATTATCATGAAGCTTCTGACACAATTAAAGAGATTGAAAAAGCTCTTTCCTTAGGAAACAAAGCTTCTGCTGATACTGCAATGCGTAAATTACAAAGTATTACTAGAAATAATGTATCAACTAATTATGGTCAAAGATTAAATCTTGCTCAACAATTAGAGCAAGAAGGTGGAAAACCATTTATTAATGCTTTGTCAGGGCAGGCTATGAGTTCTCCAACAGCTAGAGGTTTAGCTGGTACTGTTGAAAATGCGTCAACTTTAGCTGGATTAGTTAATCCTGCATTTTGGGCAGCAATTCCTTTTCAAACACCAAGACTTGTTGGTGAAGCTTTATATGCTGGTGGTCGTGGCGCAAAAGCAATTTCTAAGCTATCTCAAAAAACAGGAATTGGTCAGAAAAAAGCAAATGCAATAGCTAATATGTTGCAAAATATAAATAAAACGCAAGAGGAAAAATAATGGCAACAGTAAATCTATCACCAGTAGGTAATGGAACTACGTTTTTTGGTTCTACTGGACTACCTTTAAGCGGTGGTCTAATCTACACTTATCAAGCTGGCTCATCTACGCCATTAGCTACCTATAGTGACAATGGTGGCTCAATTCCTAATACAAACCCTATTGTTTTAAATTCAGCAGGGCAAACCCCTAGTGAAGTTTGGATGATTGCTGGCTATTCGTACAAAATGCAAATTCAAACGTCTGCTGGCGTTATTGTTCAAACATTAGATAATTTATATGGTATTCCTACATCATCAGGCGGTGGTGGCGGCACTTCAGTTCCTACAGGTTGTATTTTAATTTGGTCAGGTTCAGCAGGCTCAATTCCTAGTGGATTTCAGCTTTGCGATGGCACAAACGGAACTCCTGATTTACGCAATTCATTTGTATTAGGTGCAGGAAACAGTTATGTAGTAGGTCAAACAGGTGGTTCAGCAGATGCCATCGTAGTTAGCCATACTCACTCTGTTAATGATCCAGGACACTTCCATACTTATACTACTCTTGGTGGTAGCGGATCAACTTATCAAGGTGGATCGGGTGGCGAAGTTTCTGCCAATACAGGTTCACAAGTTACAGGAATTACTTTGCAAACTGCTGGTACAAGCGGTTCTGGTGCAAATATGCCTCCTTACTATGCTCTATGTTATATCTATAAAACTTAATCATGTCTGAAATTGATCCAGTAAAAATTGGGGTAATGTGGTCTAAAGTAGAAGCTATGGAGCGAGAAGTAGCTGAAATGCGCCACGATATTAAAGAATTGCTTGCAATGGCCAATAAAGGTCGTGGTGGCTTTTGGGTTGGCATGATGGTTGTTTCGGGTATTAGTTCTTTAGTAGGTTTTATTGCTCACTATTTCACACAAAAATGAACGATATATTTACTCATATTCTTACAGGCAAAGATAATCAAACCCACGACATTGCTCGTTGGGCTTGGATGTTGGGTTTTTTA
>Ga0364921_10191_pt2 | contig 21982 bp, 27 predicted proteins | sample ExccelJu500001D3_2_FD_206956 | JGI IMG/M metagenome (GOLD analysis project Ga0364921, IMG submission 206956) | Enriched cells from Trout Bog Lake Hypolimnion, Wisconsin, USA - BchlTB.June20.5000.01.D3 | ecosystem: Environmental > Aquatic > Freshwater > Lake > Hypolimnion/Profundal zone | place...
CACCTTTGCTGCTGACTTGCCTGCCCTGGCAAACACCCCTCTGAATAAATGCTCAATGGATTACATCCTGGGCTACAACTACATGCCAGCAGTTAAAAATGCTGCAGCAATTGCCAGCAATCAAATACCTGTATTAGATAAATATAAGGCCGTTGCAGAAGAGGCAAAGGACCCCAACAAGCCTGTAGGTGAGCAATTTAATAAAGAGCAATTAGTGCGTTTTAGTGAGTTACGCCAGCGCTTGATTAGTCTTGGTATGGCTGGAATGGTTGAAAGTGGGCGCGAGAGAGATATTGATGTTTTAAATAAAATGTTGGAGATCTCCAAGAAAGAATATGAAACAGGCAAGACTCCAGCCGACAAATCAGACGATGGGACCATCTATGCGGCCATGACGATTCTCATCGTCCAGAAGTACGACATTCCATTTACTAAGCCAGAAGGTCCTGGGTGCAGCTATGGTTATGCCATTTATCAAATGCAGCAACCACTCTTTAAGAAGATGAATGATCTAGATGCTTCGCTTCAAAGCATGGGTGACTTTATGCAGGCAATGGTCAAGAAATACAACACACAAAAAGTAGAGCCTTCAAAACTAAATTCTGCAGAGAAAGCTAGATACGAAGCTGATATTAAAAATGTCCTTGGACCATATAACCGCGCCCTCACATACGCCCAGGAATTAGAGATTATTAAGTTGATGGCAAATACTTCAGACCTCATCTACGCGGCGCAGAAAAATGATATCGCTACTGGGTCAGAAGACCTTCGTAAAACAATCAACGAAAATGATAAAGCTGGTAAGTACGACAAGCTGACTAAACAATCAATCCTGATTTGGGACTTCATTGGCGACAAACTTCCAAGTCAGGCTATAAAAAATGCAAAAGAAAGTATCAAGATTATTGATTCTTATCAAAAGAAATCAAAATGACTACCGAGTCCAAACCAAGCAAACTTACCATCCTATGGGTAGTGATAGCCATTGTTGGTGTTGGAAGACTTTATGGGAATTTAATCACCCCAACAGAAGAGCAACAGAAATTTCTTGCTGAATCTAACTATCAAAAACCCAGAGCATGGCTTAAGGCGCTGTGTAAAGAAAAAAGTGATTGTGAGAAATATATTGATGTACGCCAAAAATGTGCGACTGCTGGAAATATTGATGAGTGCGTAAGAATAAAAATGAATGGCGAAGTACCAGGCCTCTGCTCCGATAATGGACATATCGTTTCTAACAGCCTGTTTGCTGGAAGGATTGACTTCACAGAGCGAAACCTTGTACCCGATACCCTTCAGTGCCTTGCCTTGCGGTTTACTAAAGAAGAGCAGTAAAAAATGAATAAATTAAAAAATATGCGCTTGGGCGACATTAAAGTCACGACTGCTATCGTTATTGGGGTTATCGGCCTGGTGCTTTACAAGTTTGGATTTGCAACTGTAGGCCTTGTTGCACTAGCAATCGGTGTTGCGTATGGTGTTTATTACATCATCCGATTTAAGATCAAAATCCTGCGCGAATATATTGATGAGAATGGCACGCCAGCAATAGTTTTAGTCACTATGGCCATCGTAACTTGGGCTTTTGTCGGCATTCATTACGCAACCAAATGAATGATGTTGAATTCTTTGGGCGCGTTGCTCAAAAGCCAGCAAAAGTGAATGAAGATTCACACCCTTTTTATACGAACAAGTGGAATCGGACTCCAGCGCAGCCGAAACAAAAAGATGAGCCTGTAGAAACAACCTATGAGCGCTTTCCAACTGAGGACCAATAATGGCCGTTGAAATCAAAGAAGAGAAATATAAGTTAGTCGCTAGTCTGGCAAGTGGTGAAGTTGAGTATCACAACACTAGCCCACATATTCATTTCACAGTATCCAATCTTGAAGTCTTCAAAAGCGGTTTTATGTATAACCGCTATGACATGAAAGATGAAGACTACCTGTTTAAGTACTCCCTGGTCGGTACTGCATCTGTAGAAAACAAAACATTCTCAGTTATTGGACAGACAGATAACAAGGTCAATCAGGTCAGAGTCAATATCAACCCTCTGAAGGCAGAGGCTAAAGAGCAATACCTTGATAGGCTGCAAGAGCATATCAGTCGTAAATTCATGGGCAAGGCAGAGTTATATTTTGGCGGCTATAACCCCGAAACATACACCCGCGCCCAATGGGAATTGAATGTTTACATGACCGAAGCCATGATTGAAGAATTGGTCATGGGCATTACTCAAAAGCGCATCAAGACGATGGATATTGGTGTCCATCTAGATAAAGGCCTCTACACCACAGACCCATACGCCGACTATGGCGACAAGATAAATTACTTCTTGCGTCCAAGCAAAGACTCAGACGACATATTCAATGCTGAAATCTCTACAGGCAATCTTGACAGCATAGAGATACAGCAAACGAGTGGATTTAATGCTGCCCCTGTTGCAGGTGTTGCTGTTGATCCAGTAGCAACATCAATCAAAGACCTGGGCGCAAAAGTAGAGGGGCTGCAATCAACTGTGAAAGTTGTTGGCGGTCTAATCTTCCTAGCGCTTGTGCTTTTACTTTTTGTTGTGAAGTAAACCTACTCACCAGGGGCCACGCAACCCCTGGTTTTTGGCTTTACAGCAACTACTCCCATCCAACTTCGTTATCGGCATCAATCTTGTTGCCGCTGTTATCTACTGTGATGTAGCCTGTTTCAGCTGCTTCGGCTGCGTCAGCTAACTTGTTATCAAAAGCGATCTCCAGGTCACCCCGCAGTGATCCTGCTTTGGGTGCCTCAAAGCTAGGTGATGCTCTGCGCTCAAAAGTTTCTTCAATCAGGGCGCGAGTCCTGGCGTCAGTGTTTGGTAGAAGCGACGGGGCAAGTCTTGAGAGCGCCTCATCAATGCTCTTGGCATCGCGCTTGCCTTGCACATAGCGCATTGATCCAGTGATGGAGTCGCGAATCGCTAAGCGGTGTGCATCGCTATTGATGTCGCTCTCAGTAAATGCTTTGCCTTCACTCTTAAATTTGTCCTTTACGCCTTTTTCGGATTGAGCAAACTTCGCATCTAATAAATCTTGCACTTCGGACTTGGATTGAATCTTATTCCAGTTGTTGCTGGTGCGAATGGCGTCATGCGTGTTCCACTGTGAGTTTCGTGTCAAAGCCTCTAGGAAGAATTCACGCCGCATGCCTGCGTTATTAACTGCGTTGGCAAAGTCAGCTGCTATTGATGGATCAGAGCCTGGTAGTTGCGACAGTAAGGACTTCATCTGGCCAGCGGTGACTTTCTTACCTTCAGCTAAAGACTTCGCAGTATTTAAGACGGCCTCCATGCCGCGTGATCCCACGCCATAGGTCTGCAAGTAGTACTGCTCTTGCTGCTCTTGGCTCAAGCTGGAAAACTGATTGACTACTTGTGTTGTGCGGTTTGAATACATCTTAGGCTCCTAACTTGATCATTACACCAGCGCTGTCGAGATCTTTCTCCCAGGACTGCGCTGCGGCTCTCTTGGGGCCATCCAATAAATACGCGATGGATTTTGAAGTGGAGTAGCCACCCTTGCGAGTGGACTCATTCGTTTCTGCCGCATCCATCGGAATCGTTGCCGATGTCAAAGCAGTGCCACTAATGCCGCAGTAGCGCTTAATACCATTGCGACCAAACGATTCATCTAATGCAGATAACTTCGCTAGGGCGTTGATGTAGTCCTTAGTTGCTTGGCGATACTGCAGCTGCGCTTCCAATGCATCACAGTCTGCCAACTTGAGCAGCATGGCGTAATGCTCCTGGCGGTAGTGTGTCTGCATGTTTTTGGTTTGCTGTTGTCGCGCATTCAAACCTTGCAAGGCGAGTGAGTTATCACCTGGTAATTCTGGGTGATCTTCCTGGACCTCCACATCTTCACCCAGGGCCAAGGCAGCAGCCTGCAAAGCCGCCTGGGCAGAGCCACCAGCAAAGGCGGTGTTGCGCTGTACTTGCAGATCAGTCAGCTGGCGAATCTTCGCAGCTAGGCGATTTAATTCTTCAGTAGTTTCTCTAAAGCCATCTTGCGCTTGATAGATGGCATCTAGTATTTCGTTGCGTGTTGGTGCTGGGTTAGTCATAGTTGCTCCTGTGTTTAGCCAATACGGCGGCTGTTGGTGGTGGTTAAAAATTCGTGAGTCATGTCAAGATCCAAAAGATCTCTAGACACGCGTGGATTGATAAAGATCTGGTTGTCTTTGCGTATGAGTGTTTCAGTCGCATTCCAATACTCTGGCCGTACATCAGCAGGCGCAGGCTTAGAGGCATTGCGTGTCTGGCCATAGCCACGCGCTAGTAGTGCGCAGGCATCTAGAAAGTCATCGTGAGGACCACCAGGGAAAGCGATCAACTCATTGAGTAATTCGGACCAGGCAGAGTGCTGCTTAGGAAAACGAATCTGTTTGGTGTCTACCAATCGTGAGAGTGGATGGGCGCGAAATTCCTTACTCTTGCCACCCGTTGGGATCGTCTTGAAATACTGATTAAAGCCAGAGTACAGATAGTCCCTGGGACGCAGGCCCCGCATGACCTTGGATGCTGCATCGTTTTCTTCATACCAGACAGAGGGCTGCCAGTCTTTAGCCATCGCTGCTTGCGCTTCATGCCACTCTTCGGGCTTAGCGCGTTGCCAGTAGATGTCAGTGATCCACATCACGCCTTCTTGATCTACACCTGCAACCACATGACAGGTGCGATCTTGGCCACCTAACGCATAGTCAGATGCTCCGATGAAATTCATCTGCTTGAGTGGTGGTAACTGATCAGGTAAGTAGGTGCAGGCTTCTACAGAATCCAAAGAAAACAAAGCGCCTTCTTCTGCTATCGGTGAGCCTTGATAGAGTGCTGACCAAATCTTGCTTGGCAGATTGGCTTTTTGAGATTGGTAAAAATCTGCGAATTCTTCTTCCAGTGCTTGGCCGTTTTCGTCAATCGCTGGCAGATTGAGTAGTGCAGCATCTGGATGATTTTGTAAAACATAGCTAGATAAATCTGACAAACTCCAACGCGTAGCGATGAGTAAAACGAATGGCTTCTTACCATCGGGAGTTTTCTCTAATCGTGTCATCAGGACTGAAGAAAACCACTCATGGACGCCTTTAGACTGCACCTGTGAGGTCGCAGCATCTAAGTTGGAGTGTGGGTCATCAATGATCGCTAAAGTGGCTCCAAAGCCCGTTAAACCGCCTCCTACGCCTACTGCTCTGAGAGTCCCGCCTGTAGTGGTGGACCAGTGATCAAACGCGCTTTGGTTTTGGTTGATTTCAACTTCAGCGGCGATTGCTCTGACTGTGTCCAGAGAGAAAAAAGACTGCACTCTGCGGGAGTTTTGAATTGCTAACGATTCGCCATAGGAGGCCAGGACAATTTTGGCTTTCGGAGTTTTTAATAATTCAAAGGCAGCGATTGCGGTGGATAAGTGGGACTTACCGATTCGTGGTGGTGCAGAAATTATTCCAATCGTTTTACCTTCGCTTCTGCACTGCTCAATGAAATCAATAATGCGTTTGGTAGATTTGCGAATTTTGAAGGTTGGGTCTGACCACTGAATGAAGTCAGTGAAATTTTCACGCGCAAGTCTGTGCTTGAGTAATAACTCAACGATGTGCCGATTGGCATCGGTGATTTGGATTTTGTTCAGGTCCATTGAAATTTTTTTTAGATGCGCGAGGTGCTATATATAGAAATCACCTACCCCCCAACCGCCTTTGGTCCCCCTAGGGGGTCTGATGGAATCTTTTTGACGGGTGTTGTGATCCAGGCCACAGACTTCTTTGCTTGGGGTTGGTGTGCAGTCACGGCAGCATGGATGCACTTATCCAAGTACCTATCGGCGGCAGGCGTTGTCACCAGCTGCCTACGAATCTGCTCTGGGGTCTGCTGTTGTCCAATCAATAGTCCAATGTATTGTTTGAGGTCCATGTTTTATATGCCTTCGCTGTCTGTTGTGACTGTCTGATTGAGGGAGTCACTGGGTATATCAATGATTTCTGCATCTGTTGGTGGGGGTAATTCCAGAGGCGCCCCAGTCTGTAGTGAGTGCATCAATGCATCAGTACTTGGCAGATTGCCTTGGTGATGCGTAACACTGCTAACGATTGCTCTAGGTGCTGCAGCCCATCCTAGATTGATAAGGATCTTGGCGCAGTGCAATCGTCTGTCCATCGGTTGTTTTGTATCAGGCAATACCTGGCGTATTAAGTCCAATGCAAGGCGTGTGTCATTACGCGCCATCTGGGCAATGCTTATAGGCTTGCCAGAAGGGTCATAGACCATCTTTTGCATACGGCGAGGGTCAGCACCAGATCTAAACGATCCACTGTGTGTAGAGCCTTTTGGTGGCCCTCTTTTGCCTTTTGTTTGTATTGCTGCGTTATCCATGCTCAAACACTTTCTGTTGTGACTTGAGTAAAGCTGTAACGCACAAAATTATCTTTCGCTAGTACTTTTTCACAAAATGTGTGGACTCTGTGGACTCTCATTTGTTTACTCTTTAAAAAAAGGGCGACTCATGTGGATAAACATAGAAAATGTTTCAAAAGTCCACAAAGTCCACACTTGCACCATCACCATGCTGTATCCCATAACTCTGGGAGCCGTACTGGATAAGCATTGGCGTGTCTTTTGGGTTGTGACTTGCCGTACTTCTTAACCATGGACTCTGTCCAGGTACCAAAACCGACTGGATGCTCATAGCGCTCTTGTTTCCAACTCTTGTAGTGGTTGTACAAACTCTTTGCCGCGCCCCAATCCTTATCCACCATCGGTGGCTTTGTATCAAGACATTCAGCAATCCAATTCTCTACAGTCGCTTGGTTTTCAACATAGTCTTTGCCTTCGTCTTCAACCGCTTGGCACACTGGTAATTTCTTACCTGATCTAATCCACTCCAGGTGACCATCAATTAGCCAGCGCAGGATGTTGCCATCTTCAGCTTTTAATTTCTCAGGTAGATCTGGATCGGGTGGTGGGTTAGTACCAACGCCAGTGAAGTCAGCAGCGAATCGGACCATCTTGATCCTACTTTGCAGAGCAGGCGTGACACTGTTTAACTTAGGGCGATGATTGCCGTAGATTAAAAACTTACAAGTGCGATCAAACTCAAATAGATCACCACGCATAAACCTGGCTGATAGCCTTGTGTCACCAGTCAATTCATTGACTTTAGATTCTGACCAATATGAGCCAGACTCAACCTCTGAAGCCACAGCCAGCCTGCAGCCCTTGAGATTAGCGATCTCTGTAGGGTGACCTTCAAACTTGGTCTTCATCAAAGTAGAAGAAGGAATCTTCCTGGCGTAGGACCCCATGACGCGCATCACTGCATCGCCTAGTGTGTTTTTGCCGTTGCGCCCTGTACCAACCCAAAACTGCAGCCAATGGGATTCAATCGCTCCTGATAGGCACGCGCCCAGAGCAACCTGGAGATAGTTTTCTAACTCTTCATTGCCACAAGTGATCTCTTGTAGAAACTGAGGGAATCTAAAGCCATATCCATCACCAGGAGCGCAGCCAGTGATATTGGTAATTAGATCTTTTGGATCATGCTCTCTTGTTGCCCCTGTCCTGAGATCAATCGTGCCGCCTGGCGTATTGAGTAGGTAGTTATCCATATCAAACGCCGCAGAGGTGATGGAGAATGTTGGGTCATTCTTACAGAAGGTTTCCACACCCTTCACGAATCCACTGCGCTGAGCAGATAGCTTCTGTGTGATCCTGGAGGCCAACTCTCTGCAGTAGTGCGACACCACACCAGTGGACTCCACCGCCCAGTAATGCCCTGTCCATTGGAGCCACTTATTAGAATGGTGGTCGTACTTGAGTTGGTCGGTGTAGCGCTGGGCAAAAGCTAGAGCGACAGAATGCTCTGTCCCTGCATCAAGTAATGCGCGCTCAACCATTGGCACCTCATGCACATCAAAATTGGTGAGCAGGCTTTTGCTAAGCAACTCCTGTACTGCATCCTTATCTACACTCTTCTTAGTCATCGGTTAATTCCTTTACTGCCTTCTTTAGATCGTTGCCATGCTCATAAAACAGATATAAAGAAAACGCAGTGCCATGACAGCCTGATGCACATTTAAAGCCTAACCCTGCATCTGTATCAGATTGACTTAGGCTTACCCAGTAATCTCCGAAATCTTTTGTGCTGTAGCTTTTAGAGTTTTGGAGCGGGCTGCGCCAATTCTCGCCACCACCTTGCTCGTAGCCATATTCAATGAGCAGCGATTCAATGCTGTGCTTTTGATTGAATAAAGATACTGTGGCTGCAGTAAAGGTTTGTGGCCCGTCTACTTTCTTTTGGTTTGCTCTGATTAACTCGCGCCGTCTTTCCTTAGATACTTCTTCTTGCCTGGTGTCTTCAAGTAGCTTAGAAAAGTGTGGGGGGTAGTACTCAGAATCAAAGGGTAGCAATTCATCACCAATCAACACCGATTGATAAAAGTATGGAAAGCCTTTTTCATCGCGGTGAGTTTTGGGGACATTTGGCAGATATAGCAATTGGCCAGCGCGCTCCATCACTCGGTCTACTGGAATGCCTGATTTCTCAAGAAAATCACCCATTGTTACTTGGCGTAAGTACCACTCTGAATAAGGCACAGATCCATTGAGTGGGACGATGACACGCCACTTCTTTTGATCGGCAGCAGCACTGGATGTTGAGTAGATGCGAATCAGTTGATCCTTACCAAATAGATCAATTAGCATCAGGCGCAATCCCTCAAGCGGTACATTGCCTTTATCAATGTCTGCTGTTAAGGCAATGAATCGGCCTTTTTCGCGCTGCTCTTTGTGAGTGCGTGATGCCAGGGTGCTTGGAATGATCCAAGGCGCTCTGGTTTTCTCATAGGCAGTAGGACCTTGCATAAGGATTTGATAGAGGCTGACACGCGAGAATGCTCCATACCAATCACCTTTATCAAACTGTCCTTGCCCTGTTGGCATGGTCTGCCACAGTGGATGGTTTGGATTTTCTTTCTGGTCTACTGCCGTAATGCAGCTTTTTTTCTGGAGAGTCATTTTTGATCTTTCTCAATTCGTTTCATAGCAGCAGCAAAAAACGCCCAGCCTATTGCTGTTGGCTCTTTTTGGAATGCGATGGCCTTTGCGATTTCTTCTACTAGATTCATTTGGTAGCCCTCTTAGCGCGGCGAATCGCAGCAGCGGTTTCTCTCTCTGCTTTACGGCGTTGCTCTCTGGTTTTGTACATGTGAGCCTCGCCCTGGGCGTCAGTCCACAATCTCAAATCAACCTCTTTACAAGTGCATTCACCAATATTGCCCATTGAGTCGGACATAGGGCAGCCATCGTCATGCTCAATAGCAAGGTGTTTAAAGCCAGGCTTGGTCAATTCAGCAGGATCAAAAAAGAATCGGAATTTAGTGGACATTGGTCGCTCCCGACATCACCTTCTTAGCAAAGCGCTGCTTCCTAAGAGATCCGATTGCATTCCTAGTTTCTTTGGTGAATTGCTCTAGTGATTGGTCATGCTCTCTATACAGAGAAAAAAGTACCTTTGCACTTACGGCAACTGCACAGCTTGCGATGGTTTTATATAAGGCCTCACGATGCTCAGCATCCTTAACACCGCCACTCATCATGATTGAGGCATCAAAAATCTCAACGGCCTGCATCAAGGCTCTTTTTAATTCTTCAATTTCAAAATCGTTACTCATTTTTATAATTCCTAGTGTGTTTGCGTGGATTACCCTTTGCATGGCCTGGACATCACGATTTGTCCAGGTTGCAAACTGATAAGTTGTGAAAAAGTGGTGCTACTTGGGATAACTTGGGATTCATGGGCAGACCTACTTGCTTGAAGGTCTGCTTGATTTCCAAGACGCGTTGCACCCTAAGCAAGTCCATCTAGAGCGACCTAAGCCATCCTTTTTGAGGACGCCAGAGGCTGCATCTTTTAGGCGGGAGCAACGCATACAAAAACGCAAGCCAGTCGCTGAAGCGGCCACTTCAGTTAGCTGTTTGCGCCGTTGTGAATTTGTCGGGGGGTGTGTTAGGGTGGTCATGTTGTTTCCTAGTTGTTTGTTGGAGAGCCGCCCTGCCAGGTGGCTCTTTTTTTATTTATCTTTCGTTGATCTCTTGTGCCAAGACGCCAACTCCTTAGAGGCGTGGCGTGACCAGGCCTCAAAGTCTTGAAACTCATCGTGTGCGGTGTAGAAGGTGCCGTCTGGTCGCTCTACTGCGACATACGGGCTACTGAAACCAAAGCTGCCTAAATCTGGCAAGCGCTCAGGTACTGGCGTGGATGTGCAACCCTCACCCCAGCGATTCATGCGAATCGTCCAGGCGATTACTTTGCGTGTGGAATGCTCACCTTCTTTGCCGATGTAGTGAATCGTGTAACCAGGATCAGCCAGCACTGTGGTGTTATTGCCCATATCAACCGACAGGCTCAAGTCCTTGGCTGTAGCGCGACCTGTACGGCCACCAACCTGGATCATGATCATCTTGTCATCAGGTTGATTCCGAAAATCGCCACAAAAGACTAATTGCTTGGAATTAGCGATGACAGGAATTTTCAGAATGTCATCTATGTAAATGAAGTGGCTCATGACTGCTCTCCTTGAGAGAGAGTGATCAGCCAGGCTTCAAAGTCTGCTTTAAGTGTGTAGAGGCGGCGGCCTACCTTAAACCACTTGGGGCCTTTGCCTGCCTTGTTGAGCGCATGAAGTGATGACTCTGGGAATGGCTCATCTGGTGAGCCAAGTGCTACCAGGACATCATCAAGTGTTAATACAAATTTATCTGAGTACTGCATCATCAACTCCAATCGTTAGGACTGGAGTCAATTCTCTAATTTATATGTCTACTTTTACAGCGATGAAGTGTGTCAAATAATTTGAATTAGTGGAATGACACTAAATAGTTTGATCGTCTGGGCTTTTGAGATCGCGAATGATCGTTGATTTACTTACACCACCGAAATCTTGCTTTAAATCTATTTCAATTAAATGGTAAAAATGTCTTGGCTGCTTGCCTTTGTTATCTGCTATCAGTTTTTTAGCGATAGCCTTTGTTGCTGCCACTCTTTTTTCTATTTCTGTCTTGTCGTCCCGCCGATCTTTAAGGTGCTCATCCTGCATCACCTTCACAATGCCAGCCCGAAGAGCGGCATCTAGCATGATGTTTGTAAGGGCAGAGTTATCTGGATTAGCGCGCTCCAAAAGATTGATTCGTAATTCTGGATAGTCTTGGATGGCTTTGGCTATGCCTTCAACTGAGTCTTCTTTAACTAGGTCTGGGTTTGCCGTTACCCATTGCAACACACCAACATGAATGCCCCAGGCTGGGTCGTATTCAAAGGCCTCCTTGGCCTTAGGAAGCAGCTTCTGGGCGTTGCTCTTAATGATCTTCTTGGCATCCTTATCACCATACTTAGATGGGCGCCCTCTTTTAGCCTCACTCATGCGACCACCTTCAATCTTGGTGATGCGAAATCAATCAACTTGGCAGTAGCGCCATCTTTAATGTGCTTGCGATAAAAACCATTTAGCACTTTTTCTGAGTTGCCGATATTCTCAGCAATCACACTTGGCGAAGTACCAGTATCTAAAGCAATCGTGGCGAAGCTATGGCGTAATGTGTAAAACACTGGGTCTTCTATCAGCCCATTATCTTTTGTTAAGCCAGCAGCCACACAGGCCTTCCTAAAGAAGCGATTCTGAATGGATTTATTCCAGGCATTGCCTTGTGGATTTGGGAGCAGCAGATCGTTTGGCTTCTTGCCCTTGGCTAACTTTGCAAAATGCTCCTGGGCTTGGCCAGACAAGTGCATCGCTCTCTCACCAGTCTTGCCATCAACCATCAATACTGAGCCATTAAGGTCTGCGACCTTGGCAGCCACTAATTCACCATAACGCGCACCCGTACAGAATCCCGCAATGATGAGATCTTTTAGGGCCTGCTCATCTGTAGCATCCACAAGAATATCCACCTGATCTTCCGTTAGCACCAACTTACGCGAAACTTTCTCTCCCTTTTGCGGTTTGATCTGCTTTACACCGCGCCAGGCTCTATCAGAAGACACTTTGTTTTTGCTATAGGCGTAGTTAAGGCAGGCTTTGAATATCTGCAAAATACGATTCACAGTAGTCTTGGCGTACTTGCGTGAGCCATCGGGATTTGTTGCAGCTACCAAATCGTTACGCCAGGCTTCAATCATGTCCATAGTGAGCGCCTCTACTTTGACATTGCCAAATTTGGCTCTTGCATGATTTAAGGTGGACTCTAAAGTCTTCACATTGGAATCTTTCTTACCGCCCTCAATTCGCAGACTTTGAATGTACAAATCTGCTATTACATCTACAGTGATATTTTTATCTGCAGTAGTAGCGGCACCAGCCCATGCGCTAGTGAGAATGACAGCTTGCGAGTAGGTCAGCACCGATGACTTAAAAATATTTACTAAGTGGGTAGCTGATAGACCAGGCGTCTTCTTTTTGACTTCAGCATCAGTCCACTCAGAGTCCAAGATGTCATCAGCAGTGCCAATCACCTGGGTGGTGTAGCTAGGTGAGCCATCTGGCTTTTTGATGGCCTTACGCGCCACCCACTGCCCTGCTGCTGGGAATGCTGACCGATAGCCAAGATGCACACCATCGGTGATCTGTGAGTAGTACGGCTCTGCCCTGGCTTTCAGGACGGCCTTGTTTGCCTTGCGCTCTGTGCGGCTGCCGATGGGGGCTTTTGCTATACGGGCCATATTCTTCCTATCTGTGACTGTCCATATTTCTTCAAATTGGACTATTCATTGGACTATTAATACTAAGATATTACTAGAGCCATTTAGATTCTTCAAGGATTATGTGCTTTAAAGCCACATATTTACTGGATTCTGTCAGATTCTATGAAAGTCACAGGATCCTAAAAACTCCCAAAAATTATCTAGACTGGACGGTCACAGATTGGAGAAAGCTGATGAGCCCGAAATCCCGGCTGTACACCCTTGTAAAAGCATGGAAGAACAAACCCTTCCAAGAGGTGCGCGATGCATGCTCGGAGTCTTGGTTAAGCCTAAACCCCGAAGAAATCGCTGAACAACAATCCTGGTCAAAGCGCCAAGAGATTAGCCACGAACCCATTTTTAATCTGAAAGGTACCAAACTGACTGGCTCTTTATATAGACCCCTTTTAGAAGCCAAAGATACCCAGCTCCTGCGGCTATTTATGGAGGGCTTAGACACCATTGCTTTTTGGCATCGCAGTGGTCGATCGATCTCTGGTGTTTTACCAATTCCGTTTCATGCACTTTCCTCCAAAACTCGTGTCGACGCATTAATCGACCTGATTCTGAACTCCCGACTACCGGTGGGGTCGGTCAGCCTAGGAATACAGCAAATTTCTAAAACGAAGTCCACTTCAGATTGCGAAGATGGTCTCTCTCGCATCCGTCGACTAGGTGTTGGCATTCATCTTTTGGAATTTGCTAGCACGTTGTATGAAATCAATCTGATTGAGAAATTTAAGCTCGACGGAATTCATATCGCATTTCCTCAATTTCGCAATCAAGATTTACCGTTTGACCTTTTTTCCCAAATCAAAAATTCTGGCATCGAAACATATGCCAGTAATCTGACTTTAGTTCACGATCTTGAGAACGCTAAACGTCTGCAAGTGGATTATTGCTATGGGGGATTAATGATGCCTCCAGTAAGTCGTCATCAAATTTTTCACATTAACGATAGCCGTATTGCTAAAGCCATTTTTTCGCTGCACTCACATAACAACCTCAACCAAAATGGAGACAAATAATGAGAAAACAAGTGATGTTAGTAGATGACCATCCCGCTATGCTGATGGCTCTCAAAAGTATGCTGCAAGATCAACTGCTATTTGAAGTGGTTGGTCAGGCTCAAAATGGTGAAGAATGCTTGCGCTCGATCAAAGAGATGAATCCCAATTTAATTATTCTTGACTTAGACATGCCCAAAACCGATGGCTTTGATGTGATTCGACGCATAGGCCTCATGTATCCAGAAATACGCATTCTGGTGCTCTCCAGCCTCGATGAATCGGTATACGGGGGCCGAGTACGCTCACTAGGCGCGCACGGCTTTGTTAACAAAACTGCTGGGGCCGATATTATTCTATCTGCCTGTCTTGCCATTTCTCAAGGTTATAACTTCTTTGCACATGGTCGCAACGGCAATAGCTCTTTGACAGATAACGACAAATTGGCGCTCATCTCTGATCGTGAATTACAGGTCATGAAATACCTTGGTAAAGGGAATACCAATCAGCAAATTTCAGACATGCTTCACATAAGTAATAAAACAGTAGCCACCTATAAAACGCGTGTCTTTGATAAATTGGGGATCAATAATATCGCTGACTTGATTTTATTTTGTCGTAACAATCACATTATCGAAAGTTGATTTGGTAATGCATCGATTCATTTTTCTGAGCACAGTATTCGTGTGCGTAACAGTAAGTCAGCTTTCGCACTCATTTTCTTTATCTTCAGAAGAGCAACAATGGATCGATGCAAATCCGATAGTCCGATTCAGTATTCATGAAAAATATCGCCCCTTCCTTGCGTCTGCAGGTGGCAAGGAAGGAGAAGGGATATTCAGAATGCTGCTTAATCATTTAGGCGAGTCTACTCAACAAGAATTTCATCCGATTTGGCGAGATTCTGATGATGAAATACTGGATCAGCTCACCACAGGTCAGATCCATTTTGTGATTGACCCTCCCGACTTTGGTCAGCAACAACATCCTGCTTTACTGTTTTCTGATCCCGTGTTTTGGGGACAAGATGTGCTACTAGGCTACAAACCGAATCCATCAAAAGGACACTCCAGCATCTACAAATTGGGCTATTTTGATCGCGGCTACTCCAAAATTCCGAATCAAGACTCAATCCCAAATATCTTTAGCTCTGACTTGGGGCGGCTTAGCACGTCCCTCCTGCAGCGAGAGGTTGAAGCTCTAGTTATCCCAGCTAGACTGGCTGTTCAACTAATAAAGCAATGGAATCATTCTGAGATAGCTATTCTGGGGCAGTATGGTCATAAGCCCTTTCCCTATCGCCTACTCATTTCCAAAAATCATGCGCCATTCAATCGCATTATTCAAAGCTTTTTAAACAATCAAGATCCTATTGACTCAGCAAACAACTTTGGCTTACCTAATCTTTCGCCAGTAACGCCCAATAAAGTGTCTAGCTATGGTTCATGGCTCTTTAGTCTCTTTTTATTTTGCATTGGGGGCGCTTTGATTTGGAATCTCCAGAAAAAGCGGGCCGCACAAGATTTACTTAGCCAGGGCTTATTGAAAGCTAAAAATTTAGCTGAGCAGGCGAACGCTGCTAAATCCTCTTTCTTGGCAACTATGAGCCATGAAATCCGAACACCGATGAACGCCATACTGGGCATTCAGGAGCTATTGCTGAATAACCCGAGGATCCCCTCTCATGAGAAACCATTACTCAAGAGTGCGCATAACTCTGCTCAATCTCTACTGGGAATCCTGAATCAGGTTTTAGATCTTTCGAAAATCGAGGCAGGTAAGCTAACACTAAACCCTAGCCCTTGTAATTTAAGAACCTTAATTGATGATATTCATGCTGCCTTTTCACCAATTGCAAGAAAAGGGAATTTAATTCTGCACACAACAATTGATTCACGACTAGCAGAAGTGCTGATAGTTGATGGCTTAAGATTAAGACAGATACTGCAAAATTTGATTAGCAATGCCATCAAATTTACCAAGCAAGGTGAAATCTTTTTCTCAGTAAGCGTACTAGCGGATGATCATGCTGGTCAGCTCCTTGAATTTAGAGTGATTGATACAGGTATTGGTATGCAATCTAATGAAATTGAATTAGCCCTTCAAGAATTTGAGCAACTTCCAGGATCGACTGGAGAAAATGAAGGCGCTACTATTCAAGGCACTGGGTTAGGCTTGACCATCACTAAACGGCTACTAGAATCCATGGATAGTCGCCTTTATTTTGAAAGTGCGCCTGGATTTGGAACAAATGTCCATTTTTCAGTTGCACTGGCCAGAACAGGAGATGCCGCCATAAGCTACTCAGGCTTTACAAGTGGGCGTGCTTACCGAAACTCCAATATTTCAACAGAACAAAAAATACAGGGTCGAAACCTATCGGCCTTGGTTGTTGAAGATCACGCCGCTAGTCGACAAATTCTATCTTTGCAAGTAGAGGCTCTTGGATTTCAAGTTTGCATTTGCGAGTCAGGAGATCAAGCACTTGCATTGCTTCAAAACCATCATTTCGATTTATTGCTAACCGATCAGTCCATCCCTGGTATGCAGGGTTCTGAGCTTTCAAGAAAAATTAGAGCATCAGGCAATACCAGCTTAATTATCATTGGCATTACTGCTGATATTTATGCCCTTGAATCCCGGAGCATATTCATGAGTGCCGGTATGAATAACGTACTCATAAAACCGCTTAGTCTGAAGACACTTGAGAAGGAGCTCAAACAATATTTTTACTTCTCCGAATACTCAGAGAAGCTAAATAATATCTATTCGTTTGACCAATTCGGATCGCTTATAAAAAATGACCCTAGCAAAATCCTGCTGATTCTGGAGGAGATTAAAAAGGTACATGATGATTCCCTCAGTACCTTGAGATGCATATCAGAGGATGCGCCTCTCTCAAGCAAAGATTTTGATCGGCTGCTCCATAAAATCAAAGGGGGCGCATTGCTTTTAAGTGCAGATCAGTTTGTTGCTGCTTGTGTTGAACTAGAAGAAGGCAATTCCCTAGAGACCAGAATTTCACGCTTAATTGACTTGCTGGAAGAACAGAATTTAATTATCGAGAGGTATCAAAATAAATTCGCCTTAGATCCCAAAAATTAGTGCTTTAATGGATCCTAATCTACGCCCAGGATTTAGGAATGTCTCTACTTACCCCACTTCGCATCCTTACCCTCTGTCTCATATGCCAGCTGGCTCAGGCTGCACAGGATGGCGCACCCCATCAACTACCGAATTCTGTTTTATCCAGTCTAGAAAAGAATCAAATTCCGTCTGATGCAATCGGTGTCTCAGTTGTGGAGATTTTCAAATCAGGAGCTGGTAAGGCTGAGTCTAAAGTGATCTTAGATTGGAATGCTAGCAAGCCCATGAATCCCGCTTCTACTATGAAGCTTTTAACAACATTAAGCAGTCTAGAACTATTAGGGCCCGACTATCGTTGGCGCACTAATGTCTTCACAGATGGAGTAATACGTCAGGGTGTTCTAAAGGGTAATCTCTACCTCCAAGGCAGCGGTGATCCCAAACTCATCCCGGAAGAATTGGCCAAAATGATGCAGGCTCTCCAGAACCTAGGAATTCAAAAGATTGATGGGAATCTGATATTTGACCGAAGTGCCTATGCCAAAAGCGTGATGGAGCAATCGTCAATTGACGGCGAAGAATCTCGTGCTTACAACGTCTCGCCAGATCCCCTGCTCTACTCCTTCAAAACCTTATCTTTCACACTCAGAAAATCTCGTACTGCTGATTTTATTGACATTACTTACACGCCAACCCTATCTCAATTCAGCATAAATAATCAACTCAGACTTGTTAATCAGTCTTGTGATAACTGGAAGAAGGGGATTACTTTTGATTTGAGTGCTAACAATCAGCAAAATATTGGCGAGAGAATACTCACAGCAAATTTCAATGGCTACTTTCCCTCTGCTTGCACTAATGCCGGTTATAACGTTGTTGCCATCGATGCCAATACTTTTTTAACAAAAGGCTTTACTGCAGCCTGGGAACAAGCCGGCGGCACTTGGGTGCAAGCACCCAATGGTGAAGATGGCCTTGTACCTATCTCTGCTAGACCATTACTTCAATTTGAAGGTATTAGGCTTGCTGATGATGTTCAGGATATCAATAAATTTTCAAATAACGTGATGGCTAGACAAGTATTACTGACCCTAGCCTTAGAAAAAATGGGTAAGCCCGCCACCGTCGAGAACGGTGATGCTGTGATTCGGAATTGGCTAAAAAAATTGAATCTCCAGTTTTCGGAACTGGTTATTGAGAATGGTGCTGGGCTATCAAGAAATGAGGCTATTGCTCCTGAACACCTGAATCAACTCTTAGTGCTTGCGCGCACCCTTCCGACAGGAGAGGTTTTTTATAACAGCCTGCCGATTGCCGGGGTAGATGGCACTATGAAAAATCGCTTACTGGGCCAATTGCGTAAGTTCCTTCACCTTCAGAAAAAACCAGAAGCTCGCATCAAGACTGGCTCGCTATCTGATGTACGTTCAATTTCAGGATACGTTATAAGTAAATCCGGAAGAATGTATGCAGTAACTTCTTTTATTAATCATCCCAATGCCAATCGCGGCATTGAGGCACAAGATCAATTGCTCTCGTGGCTGCTAGAGGATGGTCCAGAGCCAAAGCAAGCGCGCTGAAGTCGGTCTCTCACGCCATCCCACTCCTCACCTGGGGGTGGCTCTGGTATGAGGATCAGATCCCAACCCTGCTCATCTAAATCTCTTAGAGTTCTGTATAAACGATTAGCGAAATGGCGCGGATTGCTTGAAATTAAGATCTCTTCAACATCTACTGAAGGATGATCCTCTAAGCCCAAAGACGATTCTGAATCCCAAACAGCCACTGCTACCCGGGATTTAATATCGGGAAATTCTGTGAGTGCATCTAGTACTTGTCCGGAGGAATACATTCTTAATGGAGTATTGGGTGCATAGTGAGCCCGTAAGCTACCAGAAACCCTAGGCAGGGATTCCTGATCAGTAGCATTTTGCTCTCCAGGTCTTAATACCTGAATACCTGTCTTAGCCAGAATTTCAGAAGGGGTTATGGCACCAGGCCTTAAGAGTACTGGTGGGCCTTCAGAAGACAAATCCAAAATAGTGGACTCAATTCCGACTTCACAGTCCCCACCATCCAAAATCATCAAGTCCAGGGTGCCCTCAAATTCACTTCGAACATCAGCTGCATTCGTTGGAGAGATTTTGCCAAAACGATTTGCAGAAGGTGCAACGACGCCGCCTTTAAACTTTCTCAATAACGCTTGGGCAATGGGATGGGCAGGAGCACGAATCGCTACTGTATCTTGGCCTCCAGTCACTGCGGACAGCACACTCTTATCTTTCTTGAAAACCAAGGTTAGAGGACCTGGCCAAAAAGCATGGATGAGCACTAACGCTTGTTCTGATAAATCCCGAACCCATGGACTTAGTACCGTACTCCAGTCAATCTCGACTTGATCAAATCGGTCTGGGGACGCTACATGAACAATCAAAGGATGGTTTGAGGGTCGGCCTTTAGTGGAGAAGATTTTCTTTACTGCTTCGGGATTCTTTGCATCAGCGCCCAAGCCATACACAGTCTCAGTTGGGAAAGCGACTAAACCACCATCTCGAAGGGTTTGCGCTGCTTCACTAATAATTGCCGAAGATTGCAATGAGGAAATGTTGTTAGGCATTGCCTATGGCTCAATTCCTAATTCTGCAGCAACTGCGGCGCAGGTTGCTCTTGCAGCATCCAAAGTCTCACCCAAACAATTAACGTGCCCCATTTTTCTACCTATACGAGGAGCGGACTTGCCATACAGATGCAATTTAGCATCGGAGTGTGCAAGTACCCTATTCCATGCCGGCTCCTTTGCTAAATCATCACTGCCCTCGAACCAAAGGTCGCCCAATAAATTGAGCATTGAAACAGATGCCAGCAAACGGGTATCGCCTAACGGCAGACGTGCCATCGCTCTAACCTGCTGCTCGAATTGACTGCTAATGCATGCATCCATCGTATAGTGCCCAGAATTATGTGGACGTGGTGCAATTTCATTGGCGATAATTTCACCACTTTTCAACACAAAAAACTCAATACACAAAACACCAACGTAATCAATTTTTCGTATTAGTGCTTTGGCAGCGTCAATAATTTTTTGCTCCTGCGCAGACTGGAGTGCAGGCGCTGGCACTGTCGAAGTATGCAAAATGCCATTACGGTGAATATTTTGCGAAACCGGATAAACAACGACGGTATCGTCATAAGCTCGCACAGCAAGAGCAGAAACCTCAAAATCCAAATCCATCCGCTTTTCCAAAACACAAGGGACGTGCGCAAACTGATTCCAAGCCGCACTCAGCTCTTCCCTATTTTGAACCGTAATTTGACCTTTACCGTCATAACCCATCCGAGCTGTTTTCAAAATTCCTGGAAATAAATCTTCAGGCACGTGAGCGATATCAGCAGCGTGCTCAATCACAAAGTGAGGCGCTGGGCCTATGTTGGTCTCGGATTTCCAGGTCGCTAAGAATTTTTTCTCAGCGATGCGGTTTTGTGCCAAAGACACACACGCACTCTTAGGTGCGACAAAGGCGCCGAGCGATTCAAGTTGATCCAAAGCTTGAGCGGGTACATTTTCAAACTCGGTACTCACAGAGATGCAAAGTGCAGCCATTTCTTTTAGTGCATTTGTATCGGTATAGTCGGCTTGAATAAATTTTTCTGCGATGGATCCGGCAGGACTATCAGCATCCGGATCCAGTACACAGACTTTGTATCCCATCGCTTGTGCAGCTTGGGTAAACATTCGACCGAGTTGACCGCCACCTAAAATTCCTAGATAGGAGCCTGGTAATACAGGCTCTAAATGCGGGGCCATCTTCATTAATACCCTGGAAGATTCATGGCACGCGCTGTTTCAGATTGTTTAGCGCGAAAGGCTTCCAACTGGTCTGCTAGGCCTGGATCCGAGATTGCTAAATTCGCAATGACATGGAGAGCTGCATTAGCCGCTCCAGCTTCACCAATTGCAAAAGTGGCGACTGGGATACCCTTTGGCATCTGCACTATCGAGAACAAAGAGTCTTCACCACGAAGATACTTACTAGCTACTGGAACACCATAAACAGGGACAATCGTCTTAGAGGCCAACATGCCTGGTAAATGGGCAGCTCCGCCAGCACCAGCAATAATGGCTTGTAAGCCATTTTTACGGGCCTGCTCTGCATACTGAAACATATCATCGGGCATACGATGCGCAGATAAGACTTTAGCTTCATGAGCAATGCCGAATGAATCTAACATTTGAGCGGCGTGTTGCATGGTGTCCCAATCTGAATTGGATCCCATGACGATTCCGACTACTGGCTTTTTGCCCGACTTCTCGCTCATTGACTTCTCCGCAGCTAAATTCTTGAATAAGGCCCTATTATCCCAGCCTTTTAGTCGATTTTGCTAGACGAACTTAGTCGGCCTGGGTCAGGCGCTCTAGTGCCTCACGGTATTTAAGGGCCGTTTGCTCAATCACTGCTGCAGGTAATTCAGGGGCTGGAGGGCTCTTAGACCAAGGTTTGCCATCAAGACGAACAGTTTCGAGCCAATCCCGGACAAACTGCTTGTCATAGGAAGGGGGGTTTGAGCCAACGTGATAGGTTTCAGCTGGCCAGAAGCGAGAAGAATCGGCTGTCAGAATTTCATCCATTAAGACTAATTCGCCATTTGCATCAAGTCCAAACTCAAACTTGGTATCCGCAATGATGATGCCGCGACTTGCAGCATAATCCGATGCCGTTTTATACAAGCGAATGCTAACGTCCCGGATTTGCTTAGCAAGCTTCTCGCCAATCAGCGCAATGACTTGTTCAAAGGAAATATTTTCATCGTGCTCACCCAGCTCCGCTTTGGCAGCTGGGGTAAAAATAGGCTCAGGAAGCTTTTGTGCATTCTCTAAACCTTCAGGCAATGTAATGCCGCATACTTTGCCTGTCTCTTGATAGTCCTTCCAGCCACTACCAGCCAAATAACCCCGGATCACCGCTTCGACCAAGATGGGTTTAAGACGCTTAGCGACAACAGCGCGACCTTGAACTTGCTCAATCTCATCAGCGGATACAACCGATGCTGGATCGATACCCGTCAGATGATTTGGAATGACTGATGCTAACTTGTCGAACCAAAAATTAGCCATTTGATTCAGTACGACACCTT